>ENA-UOOI01000740-UOOI01000740.1-fermentation-metagenome-genome-assembly--contig:-NODE-740-length-39688-cov-6.272248_pt1 | contig 39688 bp, 30 predicted proteins | sample MGYA00245779_ERZ724027 | MGnify/ENA primary metagenome ERZ724027 (study PRJEB28704, sample SAMN03018318) | fermentation metagenome | biome: anthropogenic terrestrial biome; feature: soil; material...
TCAATACATGCAGAAAGGAGCATAACTTAGCTTTTTTAAATTCGTGTCTTGACAATGGGGTGCAGTACAAGTGCCTAGATAATACCAGAACAGAACGATTCTTTCGCACATTAAAGTATGATCGCATTTACGTCAATGAATATGAGACTCCACGGGAATTACGTTCAATGCTCAACGAATACATGGCAATCTACAACTCCTATCGGCCACATTCAAGCATTGGCGGCCAATGCCCTGCGCAGGCCTATTTCGAAGACAGGACCAAGCTTGTTATCCCTTGTCAATACATGAGGAAAGGAGCATAACTTAGCTTTTTTAAATTCGTGTCTTGACAATGGGGTGCAGTACACATTCGGCATTTATCTCTGTTATATGCTCCATGTATCAAGTGCCTTCATCGCTAAATAGGCGGCTCTGTTCTGAATAGCGGTTCCATCCCAGACATCAGTAGCAAGATAAGCCGTGAGCGTTTCAATACCGTCTGCGTATTTGCTCAAACCGCCTCTGTTACCTTGCCCGGACTTCTTTGTTGCCCAGTCCGCATAGCGTATGAAAGCATTCAATGACTGTGTAATAATAGTCAAGTTTCCAAGTGTAAGTAGCTTACGGTCGCGGAAATCCGCAGCATTCTTGATTTGATCTCATGTTACTATTGCCGAGGTTAATCAAGATATCGAAGTTATTTCTAATCAGTTTGGGCGTGTGATATTTAAAACAACTAGGAAAAACCTAGTCGGATGTCGAATCAGCATCTGGCCTAAGCTTCTTACATTGATAACTGCAATTGATATTTTTTGTCCGGATCCTATTTCATATATTGATGAAGCTGTACTAATCATTTCTAGCTTTTGTGGCAAGGAAGACAAAAAGTATTGCGTGTACATGCAATTACCTTCGAAACTCTTTCTTTGGCAACATAGTAGTAAACTATATGGAGTGGCAAAAGAAAGATATGTGCTTTCTCATTCCATCTGAATCAATAGTTGTTAAGCAAGCGCCGCAGATTGGTAGGAGGTGCATAGCAGCGATGAACAAGATCGAAAAATTCGAAAAGTTTGCCCCAAATAACCCAGGGTTTATTATCGAAACGGAGCCAGGAAAGCTAATATACAGTGGTCTCTTTAGAGGTGATAGATATTCAATCCCCGCACGTTTTGAGATCACGAATTCCGGGGATAATTATCTGCTTTTCCTGCTATCTCAACAAAAAATTGGCCTAGAAACCGAGACTCATATTTTGCTTTTGCTCAATTCGGTAAATCTTAATTCAATGGGATATAAATGTTTTTTGGGTCCAACAACAAGATTACTTAATGGGATTGTTTGCTATGTTTCTGGTGAACATACATATCAACCAGAATGGTTTTTTGACACTGGACGTAGCTTAGCCTTTTCTTGTTTAGATACTTTAATTAATCTTCAATCAGGAAATGATGAATCGGTTTTCTATAGAATAGTAAATGGCGGTCCCAGCAAAGTCAAAATGCTAGAGGAGTATGCTGCAAAAAATAGAGATCAATGGGTTTTCAATGGCCAATGGAGAAAAACACCTACAGAAGATTTCGGAATGCAATTATCGGTTACTGGTAGGATCGCAGAGGTTCATACGACAATGGGCGAATTTCACTTCACTTATGCCCTTTTTGTAGATGATTCTGTGTTCTCAAGATTGGTATGCAGCTTTTTTCGGCTTCCAGATGAAGTAAATTTATCTAAAGTTATGTCCCATCTAAATGAATTGAATTCGAAGTATAGAAATCAGAAATTCTTCATCTTTAAAAGCGTTGTATATATGCATATTACTTACATGAGTCTATCAGAATATTTCGATCCGAAAATCTTACATGATGCTTTTAAGGGCCTATTGTCTCAAGATTTTTTTGAGATAACTGAGGGCATATTGGCTTCAATTACTACAGTCCCTTCAATTGGAATAACTCATGGGATAACTCGACTAAAATCCAATGAAGGTGATTTGCTATATACCGTTATGAAAAACGTTATATAAGGCTCCCATGGGGTTAGACACAAAACCTCCTTGAGCCTCTTTCTTAATATACTTCTCTCAGAGGCCTATGACAGCTATTCTGACATAGGGGGAGTCATGATTTTGCTTATGAGTCTAGAAGGGTTGGTTGCGCTTTTCAAAGGACGTAATAATGACTGCGTTTGGCAATCACGAATTGACGAATTTGGCAATTAAAAAGTACATAGTTTGGCTGCCATCGCATTTCAGTAGATTAACTTTGTAAAACCTCGCGTCCGTTCTGGCCCTGTGTGAGCCCAGACAGTACTTTTTTGAGGCGGTAACTCTCGCCGTCAAAAGCCAGGATGTGGGCGCGATGCACAAGACGGTCAATCATGGCGGCAGTTAAGCGGTTATCTCCCAGTACGGAATTCCACTGGCCAAACTCCAAGTTGGAAGTCACAATTACACTTTGATGCTCGTAGGCTTGAGCCTCAACATTAAAGAGGAGTCCAGCGCCGTCCCGGTGTAGAGGAACAAATCCCAGTTCATCAATGATTAAAAGATCACATTTCCCCAGTATGGCCATGGTGGCACCCAACCGGCCCTGACGATGATGCTCCAAAAGGATATTGACCAAATCAAGGCAGCGGTAAAAGCGCACAGATTTACGCTGAGAACAAGCCTTAATGCCAAGAGCCGTTGCCAAGTGGGTCTTACCGGTGCCGACCGCACCGACTGCCAGAACATTTTCTTTGCGATTAATGAACCCAAGCCCGGTCAGATCGGAAATGCTCGTCTCCCCGGCCAGACTAACCGGGTCCCAATCAAAATCCTCCAGAGCCTTATGGGCAGGAAAACCTGCTTTTTTGATCAAAGTTCTAACTTTGCTAATCTGGCGGGCTTTCAGTTCAACAGCAAAAAGTCGGTAAGGTATTGTTCCGGGTTCTCCCAGGCAATTTCCAGATAAGCGCCGGGGATCTGGGCTAGCTTCAGGTCTTTGCACTGTTGCGGTCGCAGGCTGCGATCTGGGGCACATAGTTTTTGACATTCACCGGGGTATGTTCTTCATCGATTTTTTCCAGCGGTTTGTCCAAGAGCAGCTGGTAACTGATGGTAAATCCCTGTGGCTGTGCGGCGCTCCTTTCTGGGCTTAAGTAGGTCTTCCAATAGCCAGACATCTATGATTTCAATAAAAGGTTCCATTACTGGCCTGCGGCGCATTTGATTTATCACGGGTTCATTCCAGTCGTCTTTTTTGGCATACTTCGCGGCGGTGCGCCAGTTAACCCCTACCTTGGCACTAATTTCGGCAATATTACAGTCTTCTTTTTCATAGAGGCATTTGATATACTTTTGTTGTGGCATTGCTAACACTCTCCTTGATCCCCTCCTGTCTTTGCTCGACAAGAGGTTTTATTCCGGGATGTGATGGCAATGCCCTTTTGTTCTTCCCTATGTATTTTTTAATCGCCGTTTTCTGCATTTCCATTATGCGAGTCCATTATTAACAAAACGCCGTTGGCAAATAAAACGAATCGGAAAATTAGTGGTTACGCTCCAAGTGGTTACCTGAAAAAGCTCGGCGACCAGACACAAATCTCAGAGTAGCGTCAAAGAGGGATCTTAAAATCACATGTTATTGAGCCCGAATACTTATTTAGCGATAATTTTAGCGCGTTTTTTGAGGCCTGTAAAGAAGTGCTTATTGAGCGTATCGAAAAGAGTACCGGAAAAAGGAATCTCACTGGATGACCTCGACGCATTTGTTTCGATTTGGCGGGGAATGCCATACTGGCACCGGCGAAGTCGGTCTTTATTTTTTATATGGAAATCAAAGAAGAGATCGAATATGTCATCGGCTTGATCAGGTGGGCTTTTGAGGGGCATCGGGAGGATGAGTCGTGCCGCTCAATGCAAAATGCACTCACTAGGTTCGGAAGCCGCGACTGGTTGTGCATTTAATGGCCTATTGATGGGAGGTATGGTAATGGGTAGGCTGTTTAGTAAATCTGAGGGGAAAAACAAGAGTGGGTCATCTCTTGAAGCATTTCTCTCTTCTCTTACATATGAAGGCGTCTTGGATACATACGGTAATGCATCGGAGGAGAATCTGAGGCTTCCATCAGCCATAACTATGAATGTGCTTTTAACGACGAACACGATGGTAGCCGGAATTATTAAGATGATCCGGGAGCAAGAAAAAAAGTTCAGCTTAAAAGTACGAACTCTCCCTTACGATTCAATGGCTTTTGAGGTTGCGGCTTATTGCCATGCCTATCTGGAATGGTGCAATCAATCGGGTGATGATTCATCTTTTTTTGAGGATACGCCCTTTTCCGAAGCTCTAAATGTTTCTTCCATTATGATCAGCTCCTTCGTGACTAAGAAGATGTCACCAGCGTTGCCTGAATCGGCGCTGTGGCAACGAAGCGCCAGTTATTTGATGTACCTAAACCTTAGTCTAGAAGAGGCGATGGCTGAGTTTGAGGGGAATCTCAAATATGCGATTTTGCAGGGTGAGCCAAGAAAAAGCAAAGATAAGCATGTAAATGCTAATGTTAGCTTTGCTGTAGATATAGCTCTGAAGATGGCCATTCGAATTGACCACCAGACAGTCTTGAGTAGTCTATTTAAATCCTCAGGGGATCTATGCCTAGACGGCCCAGAAATCTCGAGAGAGAGGCATCAGCAACATAAAAAAGATGACATTGATAATTTTCCAGACAGGATTGATAATCAAGAGCGCGACCACCTGGTACGAATCCCGGGGAAGCGCTGGATTATACAAAAAGGAAACGGAAGTTCAATCTTTGCGTTCCCACCTCAGTTCGTAGATGCTAGTCCTTTCATACAGGGTTTGGCAGCGGTTTGCTTTGATGATGAGAAGTATGGCTTTATCAATCCGGACGGGGCATTTGTTATAGAACCACAATTTGATTTCGCCGGAATGAACTTCTCTGAAGGCCTTGCAGCGGTAATGGTTGATGAACAATGGGGTTATGTAGATCGAAATGGAAGAATGGTCATTGAACCCAAATACGAGGAAGCTGTTCAGTTTACTGAAGGTCTTGCAGCAGTAATGGTTGATGAACAATGGGGTTATGTAGATCGAAATGGAAGAATGGTCATTGAACCCAAATACGAGGAAGCTGGTCAGTTTACTGAGGGTCTTGCAGCAGTTAGTAGCGAAGATTATGTATACGGTTATATCGACAAGGAAGGGAAATACGCCATTAAGCCACGTTTTGATCATGCTGAACCATTCTCCGAATCATTGGCCCGGATTCGTAATCATCAGGATCGACTATACGGATACATTGACCTGCGTGGAAGGCAGGTCATCGCATCAATGTTTGAGGAAAATTATTACCATAGAGCAGGCAAATTTTCTCAGGGACTAGCGGCAGTTAGAAATGGTGGGAAGTCAGGATACTTAGATAATACTGGTAGATTCGTCATTGAGCCTAAATTCGACGGGTTTATCCATGATTTTGCTGACGGGCTTGCATCGGTTTCTATTGACGGTAAGCTAGTTTATATAGACAGAACAGGTACTCCTATAGTTATCACAGAGTTTTATGACGGCGAGGCATTCTCCAATGGTCTGGCAGCAGTATGTCAAAGAGATTACGAAGCAGAAGAGCGCTATAAGAAGTGGGCGGAAGAACAATATCGTACTCAAGGCATCTTGTGCCAAGGACCTAACCCTATGGACTATTTACGGTGGGGGTATATCGATCGGACCGGAGAGCTGGTCATCTCTATTCTATTTAACCGTGCTACTTCATTTTCCGAAGGTTTCGCGGCTGTTAGGATTGGGGAAAAGTGGGCCTATGTGTCCGTTCCCCGCGCCAATTAGCAGACTGCAAATGGCTTAACCGAGAAAGGAAGGAGAGGCACATGCAGTCGGGATTGGACGTTCGAGTACATGGCCGCATGTCGGCAAAGAATATAGGACCTAATAAAGCTGGTTTTGGCGTCGTTACTTATTGACAAACCTTACATTATGGTGCATTCAGATGGAATGAGAGAATGCCTTTCGCTTACTCTACACCTAGAGCCTTAAACACGGCTTCCTGCGGGGTTGAGTAAAATATCAGGCTAAAAGCGCCAATAAGGTCTGACGGAACCGTTCCAAGTTCAGCGGCGGACGTTATCGGTATCAGCACCTTTTTCGCTCCGGCATCGAGGCAGACTTGCAGGACGCTTGCCAGTTCCTCGACTTTAAGGATTGTGCCGCTAATGCTGATTTCGCCCAGCACTGCGAGGCTTGATAGAGTGGGCTTTCCAAGGGCGCAGGACGCGAGCGCAATAACAGACGGCAAAGTCAGGTACTTCGTCATTCCGATGCCGTTCAGGTCTTGGTAGTTGATGATGTAGTCCTTTGTAGTTGTGCTGAGCTGACCACTTATCTGGTTGCCGCTCGCTTTCAGATAGTTGAACGCGGTGTTTGTCGCTTCCTTTGCATCACGGTCAGAGCCAAGCCCTGTGCGCTCAAACTTGCCATTGCCGGGGAGCATCTGTGTTTCAAGGCGGTAAACGCCTACCATACCGCTCTTGCCCTGTGAGACAGTGTAGATGTTGCCGGGATTCGTCAAACCCTCGGGAATTATCTTGCCGCCGCCCTGTTCCGGTACGGAAACGTAGCGTTCCTCAAAGGTCGCATTGTCGATGTAGGAGAAGTTCACATCGTAGAACTCCATACCGCCGATTTTCTTTAGCTGTTCCTTTACCCGGCGGCGCATTTCGAGAGCGAAGGTCAGGATTTCCTCAATCTCATTCTTGGTGAACTCGCCATTGGGGTAGAGCAACTTAGTGAATCCCGACACAATTTTGCGTACAGCGATAACGTCGCGCTGATTCAGGTTGCTGCCGAAGCGGAAGTACTTGTCGCTCACATCGCCGAACGGCTCCTTCCGCATCTCTCGCATGAACTCGGCGAGGTAGTCCGTAATAAATCCGTAGTCGTTGCTGAGCGATTCGGGACGGTATTTTGGTATCTCCCAACCGGGGATATAGCAATGCATACGGTCGAGAAACGCCGTGTCATACGCCATCGCTTCAGGGAATGGGTCAAAGAGGTGCGAAGTTTTTAGCAGTACATCTACACTCTGGTTAATGTTGCCCACGAAAGCCATTGAAGCGGAAGCCGCCTTTTCCTCCTTGCCTCTGGCAAAAGATCCGGAAGCCATATAGTCTTTCATTATCTGAACACCGTCTTTGTCCTTGAAGGTAATGCCAGCCACTTCGTCGAAAGCCACGCAGTCCCACAGCCCCACAAGACCGACTTGCTTGCTCGACATATTGTAGAAGAGGTTGGCGACCGTGGTCTGTCCTCCGGAAACAAGAATAGAGTTCGGCGAAATTTCCTTGTAGAGGTGCGACTTGCCAGTGCTGCGAGGTCCCAATTCGCAGAGGTTGAAGTTGTTTTCAATTAGTGGAAGCATACGGGCGAGTTGCAGCCACTTCTCGCGATTGGTAAAGCGGTTGGCTTCCATTCCTGTGGAACGTAGCAGAACAGTGATCCACTCATCCTTTGTAAAGGCACGGCGACCGTTCTTAATTTCGTCCATGTCGATGTGTGGCATCTGAATCGGCGTTAGTTTCACGATGTGGATGGGCGTAGATTTCTTGTCTTCCTCGATGTACTCGTATTCAAGTCCGACAATGCACCAGATACCACCGCAGAGCAGGCGGTCATACTTAGATACATAGTTTGAGGATATGGGAATACAACGGATGCCGAGGTTTGAGAAGTCGGCTTCATAGCGGTCTTGTTTTATGTTCAAGCTCACCGTGAGGCGATCAATAACTGTATAACTACCGCGTTCACGTAAGCCGGACAGCACTTTCTGTGCTTCGTCAGGGCGCACAAAGTTCTCTGAGAGTATTCTCTTAACGTTCGCAACGCCACTCTCGATAATTTGCGGGTCGTCGGACGAGCAATACTGTCCAAGCAAAAACTCCAAGACGTAGACAGGCACATTTGCGCCCTCCTTAATTGCCTTGGTCAGGTCTTTGCGGACAATCCTGCCATCGAAATGCTCACGCAACTTCCGATAAATGACCTCATTTGTGTCACCCGTCTCCGGCGTGTATCGGGTTGATTCAAAGCCCATCGCGGAATCCCCCTTGTGAGTTACAGGTCAAAGCCAAAATTATCGGCAAACGCTATGTCAATGTGGAACTCGATTTCTTCAGGTGCATCGGTGTCGTTGGCAATGACAAGTCGGTAGATTTTATTGCGATTGTACTGCATCTGCTTCAGCGTGAACCTCACACGGAACACACGGTCTGAAGCGTTGTTGCTCGTTCTGTCGGCGATTACCATCTGGAAGTCGCTGACTGGAACACCTTCGTCATTGGCAAAGTGCAGATCATAATTGCACGTCTGAACCTTATCGCCCACGGGTTGTTTTTGCAGAAAGTCTAGCGAGAACATCAGGTTAGATACCTTGCGACTTTCGCTGATGAGCGACAGCCCCGGATTCTGCACTTCTATATAATTCTTATAGCTCGTCCGCATACCCTTGTAAACAATGATAGGCACGACCATTTCCTGTAGGCTGATACCGCCGTGAACATAGTTCTCGCCTCCGCCCTGTACCTTGATGCGGACGGTATCCTGCGGTGCGTAGCCTTTCATCGGCCCGCCACCAATCGTACGATCCATTCTGACGGGCAGAAGGTAATCGGCGGTTGTTTCGGGAGACACGAGGGCGTAACGCCGACCAAGTTCTAATATATCGCCATTAAAGGTCTGGCGGCTGATCTTCTGGCTTTCTTCAAGCGGTTTGTAGGTATACAGGAAACCATGGTCAGCGGTGATGAAGATGTTAATACCGCTTAGATCATTGACGATAATCTTCACGATGGCAGTCAATTCTTCGATTGCATCGCTACATGCCTCGAAAACCTTTGTTTCGGTGGGAACTTTATCACCGGTAGCGTCTATCGAGTTGTGATAAACATAGATAATTTCTTTGCCCGCCACCAAGTCACGGCGTTCTTGTTTCTTCATCTGGAGCAGTTCCTGATAGGTCACAGCTAGGCTTTCAGGGTTGGCTGTATTCAGTATAGTGCTTCGCTGCGACGTGCTAGCTGTCGGATTACCATCCACAAACGCCTCTAGCTTTTCATTGACCGATATCTCTTTGCCAGGCAGGAGTGCAGCCATCCCGAATTTCGTGATGCTGGGGAATACCGCTTGCACCGCCTCAAGAGTCACCTTGCCTTTGGTGACGTGGCTGAGAGTTTCGGAGAGCTCGGCGGCGACTTCATAGCGCAAGGCATCGGAAATCACCACAAACACGCGGTTGCCCTTGCTTACGTTCGGGGAAACATGGCGGCTGTAGAATCTCCGCTGTTCACTTATCTCTGAAACATAGCCGAGCGAGTTCAAATCGCTCGCGATGGCTTTTGTCCAAGTTAGGGTAAGTTGCTGCAAAAACCACTCACGGTATAAGCCTTCGACCACATCGGAACACTTTTTCAAAGCGTCCTCCAAGAGGGCGTTTGGGCTTTTCAGTGTATTGCCAAATCTGAAATGGAAATGCCGGTAATGGCTGTCCATCTCATAAGCGTCGGTCGTATATAGCTTCCAGACTTTCGCAGACTCAACGATATGGAAACCGTCAATATGCGAGAGGTAGAACGCCTGCAACTTTGCGATGTAATACAGACTTTCGAGGTAGTCCTCTGTCAGGGCATACCAAGCGGCAGTGCGGCGGTTCTCTACCACGCCGATGATATCTTCCACCTTGATGACATTCTCACCAATCTCGGTAAAAAACCGTTTGAGAATGCTCTCGTTGATTGCGGGAAATGTGTCGCTCTTAATGAGGATGCTGATCTCTGTCTTGTCAAAGCGGTCGGCAAGGCGCAGCTCACGCTCTACAGAGCGGCAAAGCTCTTCCAAATCACCGCTGCCGTCGCCTCGCTGCCACTCGTGGATAAGCTGATAACAGTATGCCTTGTTGGAATCAGAAATGAACCGTTCCAAGCCGCGCAGAGCGGAAACGGGCATTGTCTGTGAAAGGGCAGTAATGAGAATATGTGCGACAAGGTCGGAAAGCGGACGATCCTCCGCGTTTGCATAGCCTGTGAATTTATGAATCAGCGACCAGAATGCATCGATGTTGCCGAATTTCTCAATTGCCATCAGCGCGGTGTTATCTTCTTTCTCCAAGCCCGCTGTCAACACGGCGATAATCACATCCTGTGCTGAACCGCCGTTTATTCCGCAAAGCACGGCCATAATGTCTATGTGCAGCTGGAGTGGAGTTTGGTATGTGCGACCAATACGGCGCAATTTTGCCTTGCGGTCTTTGTTATCAAGAAACTTGGCATACAACTTCATCGTCTTCCGCATCGCTGATGATGGCTCGACGAGTAGCTCCTCCATTTGCAGCGACACAAGGTCGGCGCGGAATTCCTCGCCGTAAAATTTGATATCCAACAGCCAATCGTCCCGCCCGTCCTTTTCATAGGCAAGAGGGTCGTAGACAAGATAGTCGCCAGTCAGGTCATCCGCTGACAGTAATTTTTTAACTGCGAAATTGTTCCTGCCTGTGAGTTTGACGACGCTCACTCCAGGTAGATCAAGCTCGTCAACTTCATCCGCAAATTCGCCGTCCTCGTCGTGCCAGAAGACGATTCGGCGTTTAGAAAAGTCAGTCAGCGGCGCGGCGAACCGCTCCGCGAGCCTTGATTTGATCGTTTCTGACAGCATGATGTGCCTCCGTTTATTTCGAAAATTGATTTTGGGGCTGCAAGTTAGTTGCAAGTTAGTTGCAAGTTAGTTGCAAGTTCAGTTTCAAGTCAGCGAGCGAACCAGCGTGCAGCCGAGGTTTTGCCTTCCACATATATTAGTTCTTCTTTCTTTAATTCTCTCATTAATACTTGCAGCTGACTCCGCGAATGATTTGGCAGAACCTGTTCCAATTCGTTAAACGGTGTACCTTTCTCGCCATTCTTACGAATGTGCTTCAGGATTAACTCCTTATTTGTTTCTCGGTCTAGTCCGACGAGTCTCGTGTGAACTCCGGATCTATTAGCTACTTCATACAGACTGCGAGCAAGGACAAATTTATTGCGGCTGACATGTTCAACTAATCCCAGTTCAATTAGGCGCTTCGTGCGAGAGCGCAATGCGTCAGTTAGCGGCTGTTCATGGAACAATGCGTTTACTACAAGAAAATCGTCAGTCGCCATGGCTTCGAGCCGTTCATTGCCAATTCGGTTTATTAGCGACAGCATTTTGCGGTCAAGTACCAACCCGTTTAGCGTGATGCTGACGAAGTTATCATCAGTGCCATGAAAATCTGGTAAAGGTTTTGCTTCCTTAATGCTTAACTCATAAATCAAGTTCATACCCTGACCCGAACGCTCGACCAAACCGCAAAGTGAGAGTATCTCTGCGATACGGCGGTTGCGCGGCGATTGTCTGTCAAGGATGTTATCGAGTGTCACACCATTCGGAAACCCGCCGGGGCTTTCGATAACTAACCTGTCGCGATATTGCCTGACAAACACGCTTCCACTCAACTGGTAGTTGCGGTGACTGACAGCGTTTAACAGGGCTTCGCGCACGACACGCTCATTGAACGTCGGTATATCGAAGATGAATAAACCTTCTTGATAATGCTGTTTATCGTTCCGCAAGTTAATAAGCTCCCACACACGATCGTAACACGCAAAGAAACCCATACGGAACTCCTCTCTTTGCTGTGCAGGGCCGGATGCGTCCGATGAGCGATACTCAAAGACTATCTCAGACTGCGAAAGGTACTTCCCGAGTGCGGCGCGCGTTCCGAACAATGCCAATGCCGCATAGGTTACGCCACCGTCCGATATTGCCTCGCAGTCGACAAGTAGTTGCTCCGCAGACAGAGTCTTTAAACGGTTATTACTGCTTTTTTCAGCCCATTTGCTACGGAAAGCGTTAATTGCGCCCTCGTCCAAGTCTTTAACACTTGCACCGGGACAAACACTACCCGAAAAATCAAATCCCGTTTCATCGTATATTCTGCGGCGCACGTCTTCCGGCATCGGCACAAGGCTGTCCCCATCGCGCCACCAAGCGATACCGTCCACCTGAACGGGCAGACCTGACGGACGACCCGCCACTTCGAATACGAGCACGCGTTTTCCGTCCTGCTCAATGATATCGAAATCCACACGTACCCGTAGCCTGTCCATCAATCCTTTGCGGGTGCGTTCCGGTTGGTCAAAGGCGTTGCTTCCGACCACTTGGCGAGGACGTTTGTCGCTGATGCCAAGTACGAACTTGCCTCCACCCGTGTTTGACAGGGCACAGCAATATCGTGCAGCTTCGTTTGAATCAAAGCGCGATTTTGCTTCCTTAAACTCGAAATGCTCGCCTTCAGGAGCGTTCAGTAGTTCCTCAATCGTGTTATATCCTCGCATATCAGTTCACTTCCCCCTAGACATTCACTAAAACATCGGCGAAATCCCGTAGTTCTTTTTCGCTCCGTCATCGAGGCCAATCGAATCAGTCACTTCATATCTTCGCCAAGACGTCGGCGAAGATTTCGTAGTTCTTCTTTACGCCGTCGTCGAGGTCTATCCCGATGTTTTGGTCAGCGAGGTGGTGTACTTTCTCTTCAAAAGCAGTAATTTCTTTCAGTTGTTCTGACAGCTTGTTTTGTTGTTTTAATAGTCGTGCGCGTTCCGACCCAGTAGCGGTGTTCAGAGCGGCGGCGATGTGGGAAAGCTGTGTGCGATAGCGCTCCTGCTGTTCATGGACGTAATCGGTGCGTAGCTTGGCGAGCAGGTCACGTGAATAGCGGTGCAGATAGATCAGCGCCTTGAAACCGTTTTTCTTGCCGGAGTCAAATAGCCAGTAAATCGGTCGTTTTTGGTAAATCTTGCAGTGGTCGGTGTAGAAGTCGTTTAGGAAGTAGTTCCGAATGACTTCACGCGGTGTACCCTTGCCGCCGAGCGCGTCAGCGATGAATTTCAGATTTTCCTCCAAGGTTTCCACACCGTAGACCACGCATACGAAATCGACAAACCGCCCCACAATGTCGTCGTTGAAATACTCGTCGTCGCAGATGGGGAGGATGTTGTCTTTGTCGGGGATAAATGAGCGATATTTGCCCGCGTCCCAATCGCCGCCCGCGTAGACAAGCCCTTCTGTGTCGAGCGAATACCGCCCGAACATGCAGCCCACGGCGTAACTGATAAGACTGCGAATCTCGCGTCTCAAATCGGCGCGGCGCACGGTCACGTCCTTATCATCGACCTCCGGTGTGAGTTCGTCCTGTAGGCCGTAGATATCGATGAAGATGCGGTTGAGTTCTTCTTCGTTAGATTTGAGGGTATCGAATCGCTCCGCTGCCTCGCACTCCCATTTGGCAAAAGCCGACGTAACTGACCGCTCATCGCAGATTAGCGGGTGGCGGGTGAAGTCCCATGAGGTCTCAAAGGCGTCCCAGTCGGTGCGGGAGAGAGAGATGTTTTTTCTAACTAATGTATTGACTGAAGTTGCATCTCCATCCAAATATGGAATATATCCGATATTCCCTGTTTCAAAAGTGGATACTTTCCCAAACATTGTGTCGATAAGCCACTGAAAAGTTTTTGAATTTGTGAGTCCCATAATAAACATATTATCACTACTATGCACAATAACCGGGCCAACGCCAATACAGGCTACTCCTTGTGGTAAATACCTAGAATTGAATACTCCACTTCCCATAGAAGTATAAGTATATGTCGCGCCTTCTTGAAACATATAGTCTACATTTCTAAGTGTGGATTTTCCAGTTAAATCATTGAATTTTCGCAACCTATTGCCATTATCTTCCCAGTCAATTACACAAGAAAGATTACCAAACCAACGTCTAAAAAGCCCACCGTTTGAAATGAAGAACCATCTTTTATCTTTTTGTTTCATAGCTTGACTACCAATCAAGTCTTTATGGACCTCATACCATAAACGAATAAACTCGTCATCATTGCCTGTTGCTATGCAACGTTTAATTTTGCATTTGTCCCGTAATAGGAGTTTGGTCCATTCATTAAGTGTTGCAGATGATGTCTTGTAAATTGCCAGACAAAGTGGATGCTTCAGAAAAGAACTCTGACTTACTTTTTCATATTGATGATAACCTGATAAATATTCTCTTTCTTTTGTATCCTGCCCCGTATAATTGGTCACATCGATGAATTTTGGAATCCAATCCTCGGTAAAGTCTTTGGAAAACACAAAAGCTGTGTTTTTCACTTTTTCGCCCGAAATCTCATCAAAAGCGCGAGACCCAAGATTATTTAGTAATACTAATCTGTAATGTTTAAATAACGTCTTTCTAAACGCGAGAAAAGTTGGAGCATTTAGCCATGACTGCATAGTTATCATTGAGGTATAACCGTATTTCTTACATAGACGTATAGCAGCAAGAACCATTGCTGAATACAAATCATTTTTAGCTTGATTGTATTCGCTGGCAATAAAACTACCGAGTTTAGAGTTAAAGCCGCTATTTCCCATATACGGCGGGTTGGTGACAACCACATCGTACTTCTGAGCCAAAAGACGCTTAAAGTTCCAAGCGTTTAGTTGGAGTTCGTTTATGGTATCTTCAATGCTCAACTGTCCCGACTTTTCTACAGGTTTCGGTGGGAGCACGTCCACTTTCACGAGCGAGCCGTATTCCTCGCCATCCGAGAATCCGGCGGGGTGGTAAACCTGCGGCTTAATGTCCTCGCTGAATATGCGGCGGTCGTATTGCCGTGCTTTCATCATCAGTGAAAAATAGGCCAGTTGATATGCTCTGCGGTCAATATCCAGGCCGTAGACATTTTTCTCAAGTATTAATTTCGCCGCATCGCGGGGATTGTAGCCCTCGCTCTCATAGATCTGCATCAGCACGTCAAAGGCATAAACCAGTATATGGCCACTGCCCATGCACGGGTCAATCAGGCGGATGTCCTCCGGCGACTTCACAGGCGACTGCGAACGCAGAATGCGCAGTTTCTCCGCCACTTCCGGCGTTTGCTTGGCTTCGTCGAGGTAATACTTCCAGTTCGCTTTCAGTACGTCGTTCGGGTGTGATTCAAGCCACAACCGTCCGAGACTATTCTCAACCATATATCGCACAATCCAGTCCGGCGTAAAAAGCTGGGTAGCGGCGGGAATTTTCTCCTTGGTGATTTTGATATTCCTTTTCAACCCGTCAAACACTGCCTGCTTCGGCTCGGTGTTGTAATACTGATACATCCACCCGATAATCTGCACCGTATCGCGCCAGTCATCTTCGGGGATGTCCCTTACCAGCCGTCCGATAACGCTCTCCGGTTTCAGAATGTTGTTTGGCAGGAGCATCTCGGTGTAACTGCCAAGTTTCTCGAACATCTCCGGAAGAGCAGCGTTTAGCGCGTTGCACTGCGTCAGCAGCAGGTAACGGTAGAGTTCCTCGGTCTGGTTAGAGTTTAAAAGCTCGGACACCTTCACCTTGTCCAGCCTCGGTAAGTCGAGGTGCAGAACGTCTTTCAGAATTTCGGGGTTAAACCCGCCGCTGGCATCCGAGAACACGCGCACGTGGGTCGGCAGGTAGTCGTTTACCTCCATAAAGCGTAAGGCGACAAAGCGGTTGAACCAAGTGTACGCCACTTCTTCAACAGCCTGCTGAAAACCGTTCTCTTTTATCTGCAACACAAACTCATGGCGCTGCCGCTGCTCATCTGCGGACAGCACACGCCCGCCGACAACTGCGGCCTTCTCGTCGCCGTAGCCTTTGTCGCTAATGTCGTATTGGTAGGCACGCTGCTGCACTTGCTCAATCAATTCGTTCCGCGCCCAGACCGCGTATTTTTGTATGGCATTCTTATGCATGTCATTGCCCTCACTTAGATGATCTGAATAGCGTCGCTTTCCTCCAAAGTGTCGTACAACTTCGAGCGGATAGTTTCAAGGTAGCTGTCCACTTCCTCGCGTGAGGTCAGCCGCTTGACGGCGAGCAAATCGTAACGGCGCACCTGTACGATTTTCTGCGGCTTCGGCTGCCCGCCGTTCGTATCGTATGGAGCGGGCTTGTCTTGGAGCATAAACTCAATGCGCCGGCAAACTTGTTCTTTGTAATTCTGCAACTGCGTAATCATTGCATCCAGCATGGTCAGACTGGTTGCATCGGTAACTTTCTTTCTATACTCAAGGAAGCGGTCATCGGACTTTCTTACTTCGTCATTTGCTAGACTTCCCGCCAGTGTGTGGACATCACCCATACATAGAGTGATGACACCGCGCACTTCATCCTGCTTTTGTTCCAAAAGTACGCCATAAGCACTCTTGATGGACTGCATCAGATCGGAGAGATCTTTAATCCGGTCGTAAGGTTTCGGCATACTGAGGATCGTGGCAACCTCGCTGATTTTGCTGCCGGTGTCAGGATCGGTCGCGAAATAGTCTTGCTCATCTTGCAAATTGCGTTGCAGTTCTCGCGCCGCATCAAAGATCACTCTCTGCGACCTGAAGAAGGTTTCAATATCCCTCATATCCTCGGTACAGTCAAGCAGGTCGTCCTGTTTGGCCAGCAGTCGTTTGAGCAGAGCCACATTATCGTTCTTCTGCGAAAGAATGTCCGCCGTCACAGCATGGGCGTTGGTCACCACTTCCTTTTGCGGGTAGCGGTCGTGACCATATTCGGTAATTAAGGTTTCATAATGGGTTTTCTTTTCGGTCAGCTGGTCTCTGACGAACTGTAATAATTCGTCTTCGCCTTCCGCGATGCTAAGCTGTCCGAGCCAGTCGCGCAGGAACTTTACTGCTTTGCGCAAATCTTCCTCTGAGGGGGCGATGCGGCGGCTCACGCTTACCTTATCAATCTCGGATTTGATGCGCAAATAGCGCACAAGGTTCTTGTCGTCCTTGCCAATGACCGCGCCACCATAGCGGATTTCGATCTTCTGGGACACGATAAGCCTTGCCACAAGGGCGGCAATATCCACCTCGCGCCATCCGTAGGGAATCGCCTGATAACGGCGCTGCACATCGCCCATTGAAACTGGGACGTGACTCATATGACGCTCCTCAAGCCACTGGCTGATTTCACTTAAGGCAAATTCATTATTGTTTCCCATTCCAGCGAAGCCATTCAGTTGCGGTTCGCTATTGAGGATGGTCAGAATATCGGCATCGCTCTCGCTGAACATGTTCACGAGGTTCAGTTTGGAGTAGACGCTCTCGATCAGTTGCTTCAAGGCTTCGTCCAGTTTGCTCCTGGCATCGCCGTGTTTTATTTCTATCTTCTCGCCGTAGATGAAAAACACGCCGCCCACGATAGCCTTGTCAATCTGCGTTTTTGCGCTCTCTTCCAAAGTACGGGCTTGCGCTTGACGCTTGCGGACAATGTCCTGAATGCTCTCCGGCAACTGAGACACGTTCTTCTGCTTGATATATTTACGAATCTTGGCGGCGGTTTCGAGTTCCTCAAAGTACTGGACTGCGCTGGATAGCAGGACAATAGCTTCGTTGTTGACCAGCGAGTCCATAATCAGCTTAGCCTCCGGAACATTGTAGTAGTCGCTTGCCACAGTCACGAAACGCAAGCGGACTCCACCCGTAGCCGCACCAACGAGGGTTTCGTCAATGTACTGGTCATAAGCGAAGTCATATTTGATGTATTTGTATTTCTTTGACGGGTAAATCTCGCTGAAAATTGTCTGCCCGATGCTCTGGACAATGGTTGCGCTGTCCACGGATGTGTTGCGAATGTCGATGGCAATGTCCTGTTCTTCATCGGTCAGGAACGAGTATTTGTCGCCATTTCGGGCGACATAGTTCTGCCGTTCCAAGCGTTCCAAACTCTCAGCAATTTCACGCCGCAGAATTATCTTATCGGCCCGCATGTCGTCCACCATCAGGGTGGAGATGTTATCAATGTTTGCCTTGATGTCGTCGATGTAGCGCACAAGATAGAGCAGCTTCAGGACGCTCACATCGCGCTTTTCCAAGCCATCGTGCTTGTCGGCGGCGGTTTGGCAGCGGTCGATCACGCGGCGGATCGGGCTTTCCAGAAAGGTGTGCACTGTGTCGTAAAATTGTGCGAAAGGCACCAGGGCATTCTCGTCTTTGCCCTGTACCCGCTGCGCCGCCTCCTGGAAGGCGGAGAGCATGGATCGCTCGCCACCGGAAAGATGCTTGCCGGAATTACCGTGCTTGCGGATTTCGACGAGTACTTTCTGGATAATAATAAACTGGTAGGGTACGAACGGATAGGTTGCAGAAAACTCCGCGCCGTCGGCATAACCCTTGATATCCAGTACAGCCTCGCTGAATGTGAACAGGTTCTTCAATACGGCGTGTTCCTTGTCATAAACCATACGCAATAGCGCATCCGCATCTTCCGTCTTTTCGAGGATACGCCTCTTGATAACCTCATCCACCGAAGCGGAGGACAAGGATAACCGCGTGTTGAAACGCCCCTGAATCTTTGAGAAATCGTCGCCACTGATTTTAATCACTGAGTCAATGGCTTCCTGACTTGTGACCATCACCCAGACCTTTCCACGACACTTGCTGCCGACTTCCTCGACGATGGACTGGAGGTTTATCATCAGATCGCTGTCGTCGCCAATGTACTGACCGACTTCGTCCACGCAGAATAGCAGCCGGAAATCCTTGCCTTTAGAATCGACATACGTTTTGATTTCTTCAACAAGTTGCTTGATGCTCATGTCTGCGTTCTCTTCGCCGTTGAACCAGTTACGCGCGGCAGTTTCGCTCATGCCAAGGACACTCTGCAAGACGGACACAATGTCGTCCTCAAAGAAAGCATAGGATGCTCTGGTCTCTATCCACGGCGCTCCGTTGACTTCCTCAAACACTTTGCGGAAAGCATCGGTCTTGCCGCGCTGATCCACGAAGCGTTCCAGTTTCGCGATTTTCAAGTCTTCACCGTAAAAACCGAGGTGATTGTAGAACACCTTAGCAAACACGCGTAGAACTGCCGTTCTATCCTTATTAATAGGGCCTTCGATGTCGATGTTAAAGAGAATCGATTCCGTAGGGATATTGGTGCAACGGGCGACCGTGGCATACATCATCGGGTCGTCAAACTTGTCCTTGAAGAAGTCCACGGCATGTCTGCCAGCAACCTCTTGATTTGACAGTAGATAGGACAGCATTTTAAGAAAGTGGGATTTACCGCTTCCGAAGAAGCCAGATATCCAGATCCCGATTTTGTCGGTTGGATGGTCAATGGCTTTCGAATAATTATCAAAGAAAGTATTAAAGTGACGGCGGAGTTCTTTGGTGATGATGTACTCTTCTAGTTCCTGCTTGAGGCTTTCAGAGTCATTCTGGCCCACCTTGATTACGCCGTTGATGGGGCGGTTGATGTTCTTTTGGAACATACTTTCAATCTTCATAGTGGTTTCCTCCGATTAAAGCAGATTAAACGCCCTGTAATAGTTCCCATCGTGGAACTTATCAAATAGGATTAGGTTTTGCCCGTTAAATTCTCCGGGATAGAACATCACAATCGGTATATCTGAAAACATCTGCTGCATGCTGTCGAGCATCTTATGTGACCGCATAAAGGGATACACTTTGCCGACACCCGTCAAGAATAGAACGTCGCCGTGTTGGTGCGGGTTATACTTCATCTTGGCGAGGAATGCCTCCGGAGTGGCTATCTTCTGAAGCTGGGCGAGGAGGTAATCCTTGCCTTTCTTTTCCTCCAGAGACGGAACGGTGCCAAGCACGCGTTTTTCATCCAAGATCTCAAGTAGAATTTTATACATATCCCGCTCGATGACCCTGTAGTCGTCAGATGGTGTATTTACAAGCCGCTCAATGTAATCGCGGACAATGAGTTCGAATTGCGGCTCATATTTGAAGACGTGAATCCCAACCTCGTTAGAAAGCCCCTTGTTGGCGAGGAAGTTCGCGTCGGAGATGCGCCCTTTAATTTTATCAAGTTCTTGTTTGATGTCTGCCATAATTACGCTCCTACCTAAAACAGTTGAATGCGGCAAGTGCGGCCAAATCGTTGTTTTCGCGGATGCCTACTCCCAGTTCCGCGCTGATGAAAATGGGGTTCAGCGTAGTATCCTTCACGCCGTCAAGCATCCCCGTTTCAACCAGGCACTTGGTCAGTAATTGTTTTAATTTCGTTATCGTCTGCTCACTCCAAGCCGCCACTTCGTCGTTCTGTTCCTGCAAGCGAGAGAAGAACACATTAATGTCTTTCTTGGTGTAGGAGAAGTCCTGCTGACGGTACTTTTCGCCGATTAGTCCCTCCATAAACTCGCGAACAAGGCGGTTGCAGCGCATAATCGCGTAGAGGTTAATCTGCTTAGCTATCTCGACGGGCGCGTTCGCAACTGCGTAGACCAGTTTCTCGTTGTCAAGCGCGACCAGCCGCGTGTGGCAAGCGCGAGCAATTCTTATCACCTTGCGTTCTGTCGGGTACTGGAACAAATTGCCCCGTCTTGCGCATTCGCCAATCTCTTCAATCGATTTACCTTCGAGGTACTGTTTCGAAACAATCCTCATCTCATAAAATAAGAACTGCTCAACAGTCAGGGTACTGTTGTACGGCATAGAAATATCCATAGATTATTATCACACGCTCCTCAGTGGCATGGAAGTTATCTCAGCACTTATCAGTCAAAATTCGGTAAATTCTATGCGTTTTCCTGCCTATACTTGGAAAGGCATACGAGTTTCCTTAACCGTCATATGAGGTAAGTCATTAGGACTACCATTGTTAAATGCAGGAAATATGTGAATTATGGCGAAAAAATTCGCGAACTCTTTTCTGTTAAGTAGCATTCAGCTGGGGCGTGATAGAGGTGTGTATTATTAAGAAATGGGCAGTTCCAATTAGTTCCGAGTCGCTTGCTTATTGGTTTTTTCGTTTAAATGGGTTTCTCACAATTAAAAATTTCGTAGTGCATCCCGAAGATGGGGGAAGGCAGAGAACAGATGTTGATATTTTGGGAGTGAGGTTTCCTTATAGGTCGGAGAATATCTCAAAACCCATGCAAGATTTCGAAGCATTTACAAAGATTAAAGACAAACCGTTTATTGCATTTACAGAGGTTAAGCAGGACATATGCAATTTAAATGGACCGTGGACTGATCGTGCAAAAGGTAATATGCCTAGGGTATTGCGTGCCTTGGGTGCACTAGATAAGACTGAAGTTCCTATTGCCTCGGAGCAGATCTACGATACAGGGGTTTACTATAACGACACTGTCCATATTTCTCTTGTTTGCATTGGAGTAAGAGTGCAGAAGGAACTTCAAAATACATATTGTGAAGTACCACAGATAACTTGGGATCGGGTTATTCGTTTTATATTCCGCCGCTTTAATGATTACCGAGACCAGAAAGTGGATCACTCTCAATGGGATGCTGTAGGAAAGTGCCTTTGGGATCTATCAAAAAATTGTGGGAATGAAGCCGGATTTTTGCGTTCACTATGTGAAAGTGCAACATGGTTGAAAATAGTATCCAACTAGAAACCCAGTTGGGGTTTGCTTATAGACCATAATATAGCCTAATACATCTCCCCTCCAAGTCAATGAGTCTCCATCGCCAACCTCATCTGCTCCTCCCTCTGCTTTTCTTCAAAGGCACTCATATACTTGAAAATCTCATCATTATTGCAGTATATATTGTGCTTTTGGCACTCGCCGCGCAGGATCCGCATCAGCTTATCATGATTGTCGCTGATGACCTCATAACGATTGCCGTATTTGCGCTGGTATTTCTGCCTTAAGCCCGGGAAATGCTCATCCAGCTTCCGATAGAAATACTCCCGGTTGCCTTCGCGCAGCGTTAGACCCATTCCGAAATTGATGATGCCGTACACCTGCGCCTGAATGCAATAGTCCAGGATGCCGCGCAGATTCTCCTCATCATCATTAATAAAAGGCAGCAGAGGGGAGAGCCACACCACCGTAGGGATGCCGTTGTCACGCATGATCTGCAGCACCTCAAACCGCGCCCTGGTCGTGCACACATTGGGCTCCACAATCCGGCACAAATCCTCATCATAGGTCGTCAACGTCATCTGCACGACACACTTGGTCTTGGCATTGATACTCTTTAGCAAATCAAGATCCCGCAAAATGCCATCAGACTTGGTCTGAATCGCCAACCCAAACCCGTATTTGTCGATAACCTCAAGACAGCGTCGCGTAAACCTCAATTCATTTTCCAGCTGTATATAGGGATCCGTCATTGCCCCCGTACCGACCATACACTTCTTCCGTTTCGCCCGCAACTGGGACTCCAGAATCCGGGGAGCATCCGTCTTGACCTCAATATCTTCAAAGTCATGATCCATCTGATAGCACTTGCTGCGGCTGTCGCAGTAAATGCAGCCATGCGAACAACCGCGATAGATGTTCATGCCATTGTGCGGCGAAAGAATGGTCTTGTATTGCTTAAAATGCACGCACCCGACCTCCTAACCTCCACCACGCATTACCTGCCGCCCCCAATAGAGCAGCCGGAAGTAATACAGTTCTCAGAGAGAATGCCAATTCCTGCCTGGGCAGGGTTCTTATTAAAGGCGTGGTTCCACGATCACATTATCGATGGTGGGTTCCATTATCTATCCCGGAAGGAATTCAATAGCCAAAAAGGAACAAGTGATCATTATAAAACTGGGAGGCATTAGGCGGAATGAAAAATGTAAGCGCGCTAATAGACACGTACAGATATCTGCTGAAAATACTGCTGAAAAATGCGCCTGCTATTGTTATATTAGTTTTTGGGCTGTCAATCCTATTCGGCCTGCTTGCACCTTTTGGCGTATTCGTTAATAGCGACTTGTTCAATCTCGGCTTAAAGGTCGCTCAAGGCGAGGTTGGTTTTGGCGCGCTTATTCCATTTTTAGTCCTATTTGTCGTCGCAGCTCTGGCGCCTGGTCTAATTGACTTATTCGTCGATGGCTTTGCGGAAGCAAGATCCCAGCTTGTGCTGCGCTCGGCGTTCAGGGGAGAGATGCTGCAAAAATTGAAGAAAATGAAATATGAGCATCTTGAAAATGAAGCTTCTATGGAAATCATTGATAAAGCATACTCACGTGCAGAAAATGCCGCGAGACACCTTTTTCCCATGTATGTCTTCTATTCCATTTCCTCTGTAGTTGGTGCCATGGGCTCCTTATATATCATCGTCTCCATCAAGTGGTGGCTCATTATTCCGATCCTGATCCCATTTATACTAGAGACAATTTTGGCCTCCAGGAGCACGTTCAATATTTATGTAGAGTTGGAATCCTATTGGAAGCAGGAAAAGGAATACGCAATACTCCAAAATATACTGCAGGAACGGGATTACATTAGGGAAAATTGGCTTAATCAAGCCTCTGACTATCTCGTGGAAACCTATAAAAGCCGTCTCAACTCACGCAATAGAACTTACGAGAAACACTTCTTCAAAAACCTGCGCAAGGTGTTCCTATCATCGAATATTTCAAGATTTGCCGTGCTCGGTAACATCCTGCTTCTTCTTTTCATCTATATCAGGGGAGAAGTCAGCGTTGGCCTTTTTATCTCTGCATCCCTGATGATCTTCAACTCTCTGTATAACCAGCTGGGTGGCAGTGTCTTCATTTTCAAATGGGGCCATTATCACGCCAACTTCTTCAATTATTACAGACGTTACTTTGAGCTTTCTGACGACATTGAGGGTGAAGCCGCCTCCATGCCGGAACGATTCGACATCGAATTCAGGGATGTATGGTTCAGATACCCGGGCACTGACCGGGATATCTTGAAAGGGATCAGTTTTGTGATTAACGATGGTGAAAAGGTTTCCATTGTTGGTCAAAATGGAGAAGGCAAAAGTACGATGGTAAAGCTGCTCCTGGGTCTGTTTGCACCTGACCGGGGAGAGATCTTAGTGGGAGGCAAGCCTTTAGCCCGCTTTAGTCTTGAACAGAGGATCAGGTTGTTCGGAACGGTATTTCAAGACTTTAGTCGTTTTAATATCACGCTGGAAGAGAATGTTGTCATAGGTGACTTGTCCGGAACAGGCACCAAAGCCAAAGACAGGTTTGAGAGCGCCCTCAAAAGGGCTGGCTTGGAAGAGGTAGTTGAGAGCTTGCCGGAACAGGAAAAGGCATTACTGGGCAAACAGTTTGAGGGGGGCACCGACTTATCCGGCGGACAGTGGCAGCGTATTGCCATGGCAAGGGCACTTTACGGTAACAGGCCTATCTTGATTCTGGACGAGCCAACCAGCCAACTCGATCCAATGGCAGAAAGTGCATTATACCGCGAATTTGCCGAGATCACCCATGATAAAACCGCTTTGTTCATTACCCACCGGCTCGGTTCGACCGCTGTTACGGATCAGATCATCGTCATATCAGACGGCGTTGTGGCTGAAGTTGGTACGCATGAAGAGCTGATAGAGGCGGACGGACTATACGCAGAAATGTTTGAATCGCAGAAGAGTTGGTATGACCGTTCGGGCTCGGGCAGGGAGGCTAGTTAACATGAATGACCAAACAGCCCGAATCGAGATAACACTAAAGGCTGAAGCTAAGCCAAAGCTAGTCCATCTTTTACGTTTATGGACGTTCGTTTTGCGTTCGGCAAAGACCATGAGCCTTTTGTTTCTGGGCCTGATGACTCTCCTTTCGCTTTTGAGACCTGTTGCCGCCTTGTTGTGGGGGAAATATATTGACCTTGCGGCTGCCTATCTACCCGGTGGCCAAATCATCCCGTTGCTGGCATTGGTGGCGCTATATTATGCTATTAGCTTTCTTACCCAATTGCTCGTGCGGTACACTGAAGGTGGAGAAGATATTGAGCGTCTTGATCTGGTTCAGGCCAACCGATTTCAAGAAATGGTGAACTCCCGTGTGCTTCGCAAGCTATCGAAAATTGATCCCGAATACTGGAAAGTTCCAAAGATCAACGATGTGGCTGATAGAACCTTTCAATTTATTACCGACGACTGGGATGGCTTGAGCAGAGGAATTATGGTCAAAGGTTATCGTGTCCTTGCCAAAGCTGTCTCTGTGATCGCCATTGCCGCCTCACTTTACATATTTGATCCATGGCTTTGCCTAATCGTTCTCATTGCACCCATACCCTCACTCTATACGCTGTTGTTTTCGGAAAGGCTGCGCTTCAAGTTTGTTAAGGAAAATTCGAAGCTTTTGCGTCGTGCCGATTATTATCAGGATGTCTTACTCAGGCATGGGGCAAAGGAAGTCAAAACAATGGGACTGTTTGATTTCTTCTTCGCGAAATGGAAAGTCGTCATGGACGAGTATACAGAGAAGCAAAAAACGCTGTACCGGAACCGGACCTTAATCCACATGTCGAACGATCTGGTGGCCAGTGCTGCCAACATAGCTGCAAATATTCTGGCGATCTCGTTGATGGCCAATGGCAAGATATCTCTTGGAGCCTTGGGGGCGAGTATGTCTTTGATATCTACTCTCCTTGGCGATACAACGGCCATGATGGCAAGTGCTGCAGCATTCTTGAGTAAAAAGAATGAGGCGGCCATGTTTTACGATCTCATGGGCCTGGAAGAACGCGCTGGCTCAGGGAAATGTGAAAAAATCGTTGCCGTCCAGGCAAAGGACCTTAAGTATCGTTACCCCCTTTGTAAGGATTATGTTTTGAATGGAATTGACCTCGCCATTAACAGAGGTGAAAAGGTGGCTTTTGTTGGCGAGAATGGGGCAGGCAAGAGTACGTTTGTCAAATTAGTTGCTGGCATATTATCGCCCTCCCATGGAGCGCTGTTGATTAATGGCCTGCCAGCAGAGGCACTTTCCCTTGAAAGCAGGGTAGGAGAAATTAGCACCGTGTCTCAATCACCAGCAAGGTATCAGACCTTTACCGTAGCCGACAATGTTTTTCTTGGAGACACTTTGCGTCCAAGGGATGAGGCATGTATCAGTCAAGCTATCGCCTTTTCGGGGCTATTTTCGGGGCCGAATGGGATTGGGAATGGGATTGCTCCTGATGCCATTTTGGGCAAGGAAATCGGAGGCACTGATTTGTCGGGTGGAGAATGGCAAAAGCTTGCCATCGCGCGGGCGGCATATCGGAATCGGGATTTCATAATCCTTGACGAACCAACCAGTAATCTCGACCCACTTGCTGAAGCAGAGGTTTTCCAAAAGTATCTGGAACTGACGAGCGATAAGACAGTCATTTTTGTGACACATCGAATCAGTGTTGCTGCCTTAGCTGAAAGGATTGTTGTTTTTGACGATGGGAAAATCGTAGAAGAAGGAAACCATCATGAGTTATTAGCACAAGGTGGCAAGTACGCCACTTTATATCGCGAACAGGCAAAATGGTATAATCGGTAACCGCGTGTCCTGCCGGGGTAAAGCCTGTGTCACTGGCAGGCAGGACGCATGAACTGGGCAGCCAGCATCAGAGGAAATGATCAAAACAAATATCAGTAGTCTATTTATTCTGGTATAACCACCATGTCTCATTCTGAATGGGGTAGAAACCGATATTGTAGTAGAACTGTTGGGATGAAAGGACATAGGCATGTTTTGCTCCCAGCTTGCCGCACCTGGTGACTCCCTCAAGAACAGCTGCTTTCCCCAGTCCCATCTTGCGATATTCCGGTAAAGTAAAGACAGGTTCTACATATGCGTATTCACTTCCCGGCAGAAACCACATGCCACAGAGCGCGGCATAATCACCATTTGGTGCGACGACTAATATACGCAAATCTAAATCATAGTGCGGGGCACTAAATTCGGTTCTGTTTCTCATGCTTTCCAGTTCGGTTTCATTACGCTCGCAGGTATTATCGAATCCTTTCCAGATCGCTTTGTAATATTTATCTGCATCGAATCTGCTGTCATTAAAACTCATGATGATGTAGCCAGCGGGAAGATTATACGAGTTGTTATGGATATCAATACGTGCTACCGAAGATTTTTCCCGGGTGGGGATAAAGCCTTTTTGAATAGCAGCCTGCTGATAACCCAAATCTCCATCAGGCAATGCTATTCTAAGCTTTCCTTCAAAACTCAGGTTTTGTATCGCATAATCCATGAGATGAGGCTTCAGGAAATTATAATCATGATCAATGCAAAAATAAGCTTCGCCAAGATCATATTCATAGGTTACAAGCCCGACTATCTTGCCATTGTCCTCGGCAATACCAATGCTAGACACGTGTTCCATGCTCATATAAGGTCCAAACTGCCACGCCCATCTGGCCCACAGAAAATGGGGGGTAATAACTCCAGCCTGATTGATACGAATCAAAAAGTCACAGATCCTATGAAAATCATCAGAGTATCCTGCCTTGTCATTATAGCGTCTAATTTTGATAAGCATTGTACCATCTCCTCCTAATTCATAAATCCAGTATACACAAGCTTTATATGAAAAGGATATGGCAAAAACAATTAGGAATAAACAATACTCCTGAGTGCAGAAGATCACAGGCAACGGGGAGCCTCTATATCCTACCTCCCGGAAGGAGAGGATGGCTTTTTTAGCGTCGATCGGATATAGTATAAAAACGTGGAAAAACGACGCGCAAACTATATAATTATGTGATCAAGGAGACGTCAACATGGAACGCGTCATCCTGAGCGAACTGGTAAAATAGAAAGAATCAAAATACCGCAAGCCCCTTATTATGAAGGGCGTGCGTCAAGTAGGCAAGACAGGGATACTTAAGGAGTTTGGCCGCAGATATTACGAAGACGTTGCTTACTTTAACTTCGACGAAAACCCGGAGTATCGGCAGTTTTTTGAAATGACCAAGGATGTCAGCCGTATTCTGCAAAACCTCATTTTCGCAGGCGGACAAAAGATCACTCCCGAAAAAACGCTGATAATCTTCGACGAAGCGCAGGATTGCCCAGCGGTGAGCATTCGCTTTTCGCTCGCTAATCTCAAGCTGGACGGCGATCTGCTGAATATTCCGCTATTCATGGCAGACTATGCGGATAAACTGATCGGTTTGACGTTGAGGCAGAATTGAAATATCTCAGCCGATACGGTAAGATTATGGAAAACGATGAAGGAGAGCAAACAAAAGCATGGACATATGCAAAAGGTGTAGGGATATACTTTTGGAATGCGAAAATATAGTTTTTGCTTACATCTTTGGGTCATTCGCTCTAGGCAATGCCAGGGCGGATAGCGATATAGATATTGCCATATATTTAGCTGCAGAAATAGGGATAGAGACCTACCTGGATTTAAAAGTGCGTTTGGCAGAGGGCTGTAAGAGAGAAGTTGATTTGGTAATATTAAATGAAGCAAATCCATTCTTGAGACATGAGATTCAAAGGAATAACATATTGCTGTTTTCACGGGACAAGGCTCTCGAAACCCATTACAAAATAAAAACACTGTTTGAATATAGCGACGTGAAAAAATACCTTGATTTGCATTATAGCAGGACAATTCAGCGATTAAAGGAAGAGGTGAGATCTCATAGTCAATAAGGATGTAATCAAGCAGAGACTAAGCCAGTTATCAAACTCGCTCAATAAAGTCGAGAAGTTCCAGCATATGAGCTTGGAAGAGTTTTTGCATGATGATATTGCACAAGATGTAGTGGAATATAACCTATTTATAATTATAAATATGATGATTGATATTGCGGCGCATATTGTCGTAGATGATAATTTGGGCAACCCGGAAACCCTTGGAGAAGCATTTAGCATTCTAAACAAGAAAAATTATCTGGACGATAATGAAGCTGAAACTTATAGGAAAATGACGGGGCTTAGAAACATCCTGGCACATGAGTATTTGAAAATTGACAAAAAGATAATATACAACGTTTTACAAACCAATCTGGTTGATATTAAGAAGTTCGTCATATTTATCCACGAAAAATTTATTTAGTTTTCACCGTAATCCGTTTATCTGCTACGAGCCAGCCAACAAGGGACGGTTCATGCGTCCTGCCGAGGTAAAGCCTCATTGGGCAATCAGGACGCATGAACCGTCCCCCCTGTCTTCCCCCGGTTTAGACCTCAGCAAACAAAGTCTGCAGATCAAGAGTCAAACCAGGAAAGTCAGGGTGCGCCAACAAACCCTCGGCGGCGCGGACAATGGCCACATAATGATCGTTTTCCAGCCGATAACATTCAATCAGGCCATCGCCGGGATCCACAATCCAGTAATGAGGTACGCCGGCCTTTTGATAGCTATTCAGCTTTCTGATGCGATCGGTGCGAGCTGTGGCAGGAGAAAGGATCTCTATGGCCAGTTCGGGTAGGGAATCAACTGGGTCGTTTTGGGCCGGACGCGCACCGGGCAAATAGAATAAGTCGGGTTGCACCACAGTATAGTCATTCAGGTAGACATCCAGAGGTGCGTCAAAAACTTCACCATGGGGATCGGTCTTTTCGAAATAAGCGATAAGTATCTGCTGTAACCTGCGGGAGACGCGCTGATGACGATAAGTAGGAGTGGGTTCTCTAACTAACAGGCCATCAATCAGTTGCAGGATGTAACCCGTTTCTGCCGGAAGTTTGGCAAACTCCGCGTGAGTCATTTTACCGAAGCTAACGCCGGAGTCAGGGCTGGGGTTGGCGTTAGCGTCGGGGTCGGGACTGGGGTCGCAGCTGGTATAGGGAGCAGGTTCTTCGCAAACAGCGTCTGGGGTGCGGTAGCGACCTAAGGACCTGAGTACTTCCGCTTCAACATAACGGTACTGCCTGGGGCCGATCTCAATATGAGGAATTCTTTGATCGCGCGTGTAACGCCAGATGGTGTCCACTGAAAGGCCTAGAATTGACGCAAGCTCCTGAGCAGTCAGCAGTTTATTGCCGGTCATAGCGATCCCTCCTTGACCGGATCGTACAACTAAACACAACCTATGTCAAGTTAAGCAAACATGTCTGTAGAAAGGAGGATTATCGAGTCCAAAGTTGTTGATAAACCCGAAAGGATAACATATAATAATGTTAGAAAGTTGAACATTATTACCGGGGGCGATATAGATGCTTGTTGAGCTCAAACAGAAATCGCAGGTTACCATACCTAAGGCCTTAGTAAAAAAGCTCAATCTAGAAGTGGGAGACAAATTAGATCTTGCTCTTAAGGATGGAAGAATAATCATCACGCCGGTTGTGATTATCCCTAAAGATCAAGAGTGGTATTACACTCATGAATGGCAGACAGTAGAAAGGGAAGCGGACAAACAACTTGCAGAAGGCAGGGCAAAAGTCGCCGAAACAAAAGAAGAGTTGTATAAGGATTTGGGACTGGAAGAATGAGAGTATATTACTCTGATAAATTTGCTGATGAAGCTCGAAAGCTTTCAGGCGACATAAAAAAGGTGTTAAAGAAAAAGCTTGGCGTTATGGTTGATAATCCTCAGCACCCGTCATTAAGAACAAAGAAGATACAAGGACAAAAGGATATTTTCGAGTCCAGTATAACAATGGGCATAAGAATTACATGGCAGTATATGGACGATGGCATTTATTTGCGAAACATAGGTGAGCACGACAAAACATTAAAAAAGCCATGAGTAACGTGGACCCACAAAAACCCAAGCCCGGCCCGATACATTCAAGGGCCGGTGGCGATGTGCCGGGGGATTCGGTCCGATCACTAAATCAATCCGGTCGAATTGGGTGCGAACAGAACGACCGCCAGAACCGCTGCCCGCGAGGGAAGCGAGGAACGCAGACTGAATTAAAATTCGTCGAGTACCGAAGCGACCGAGCAACAAAGCGGGGCGCGCCCAGCGTCGGCCGCCGGATACCCCGGCACAAATCGCCAAGGCCAAAATAGGTCAACCTTGCTCAGCCAGAACACAAACACAAGCGTCCCTCGCTCGACTCGAATAAAAACAGAAGTAACCCTCGCACTCCCCGACCCAAAGCCCACCCCAAACCAAACCGCCCACAAAATCAAACCAAATAAAAAACCCGTCCATACAGACGGGCTTTACATTCAAAAATGGTGCCGGGGGCGGGACTCGAACCCGCATGATTTCTCACTAGGTCCTGAACCTAGCGTGTCTGCCAATTCCACCACCTCGGCATCGCAAAATAAAGTATACCACATTCCACTCCACTCCGCAAGGGCGAACTATTTCCCAAATCCCGGAAGGGATCCCCCGCAAACTGTAGAACGTATTTTCCATGAAATGGTGGGGGTGCTTGATTCATGGAGCAACTGACTTTTCGTCGCAGGCTCGCCAGCATCGTGGGTCTGTTAATTTTCTTATGGTCCTGCCTCCTCATGGGTGGGCTGGCCTACTGGGCCCTAAGCCTCACCAGGGACAACAACAACAGCCAGATGGAGGCCCGCGTGGAGGCCATCGCCGCCAGCACAGCCACGTTCATCGACGGCGACGCCCACAACCGTCTAGTCGCCCTCGGCGACGAAACCGATCCCGATTATCAAACCCTGGTCCGAAAGATCCGCCAGATTCAGTCTGCCAACAACCGCACGGGTGAGGGCAGCATTGCCTACATCTATACCTTCTGGCAGGACCCCGCCGATCCGGAATTCCCACGCTTCGGGCTTGATACCGGCATCGGGGAGTATCACAGCCCGCTAAACTCTGTCTATGAGGAAATATTCGCTGACGCCGCCCTGGCTACCCTTCAGACCGGCATCGTCCAGAGCGAACCAGTCACCGAAGACTCCTTTGGCACCTTCAAAACGGCCTATGCTCCAATTCGAGATTCGTCCGGGGCCATTGTTGCCGTCGTGGGGGTTGATTTGGTAGCCCAAAACGCCGCACTACTCAGCTTCGATCAAATTCGTGTCGGGCTCATCGTTATTGTCGTCTCAACCATCTTTGGCATGCTGTTCGGCCGCCTGATGTCGCCGTCCATCATCCGCCCGCTGAACCATCTTGCGGAGTTGGCCAAAAAGATTGGCGACGGCGATTTACGCGCCAAGCTCGAATCCGCCAAACTTCCCAGAGAGTTCTCCGGATTAGCCGACGGCTTTCAAAATATGCTGAATAACCTCAAGCGCCTGGTTGGGCGCATCCGCGGGGGTGCCGACAATCTCAGTTCATGGAGCCAGGATTTGATGGCCTCAACCGAAAATGCCGGCCGCGCCTCACAGGAAGTGGCCGCCATGCTTTCGGAACTGGCAGCCGGATCCGATACCATTTCCAAATCCACCGCTGGCATCGCGCGCGAATTGCAGGAAGTTGATCGCTTAGCCGGTACCTTTGTTGATCAGTCCACGGCGATGAGCGATGGCATGAACGATAACCGTCGACGCGCCGATCGCGGACTCGCGGCTATCAAAGAAGCGGTTGAGCAGGTGCTCAATTTCGCCCGCCTTCTGAAATCGGCTGCTACACAGGTGAATTCATTCCAGCTGTGGTCTGGCCAAATTGGGGAGACCGCTGGCTTTATTACCGGGCTGGCAGAACAGACCAACATCCTGGCCATGAACGCTCAGATTGAGGCGGCCCGGGCCGGTTCCGCCGGCGCCGGCTTCAAGGTTGTGGCCATCAAGATCAGCGAGATGGCCGAAAGCACGACCAAATTTGCCGAGCGCATTACGCAGGTTAACAAAGATTTGCGGCAGCATCTTGATCAGGTTAGTACAGCCGTTAACGCCACTGATCAAAAAATGGCGCAAAGCACCGGCCTGATGGAAGAAGCCGGACGTCTTTTTGCTCAAATTGCTGAGAACATCCGCCAAATGACTACCGCCATCGCTGAAACTTCGGCGGCCGCTCAGGATTTGAAAGTGCGCACTACTCAGGGGCGTCGTGAAACCAGTAACATCGCCGCGGTCATGGAAGTCACCGCCGTTAATATCGAACAGATTAGTGCCGGCTCCGAAGAACAAGCCGCCATGTCAGCTGAGGTGGAGCAGGCTGCCAAACGGCTTAGCGAACTGGCCCGGCAGCTCGCCGCGGAAGTCGCACAGTTTAGGGCTTAAGAATCTAATATGGAGGGAAGGGTATACTTTTGGCTATTTGTGACAAAAGGTTAAAACCGCTCGCCATAGCATTATTGTTGTTGGCAATTACTCTGTCAGTGAGCGGGTGCGGTGAAAAAAGCTTTCACGTGGTCGGCTATATCGTAGATTCTGTAACCGGTGATCCTCTTGGGGATGTCTTCGTATTTACTGATCAAGGAATTATTACGCAAAGCCTGGCTAATGGGTATTTTGAGATTTACGGCCTTACCGGATATGTCAATTTGATGTTTTTCAAGCAGGACTGGAGTTTTAATGGCATCGGCGTCGCCGAGAAAAACGCCAGTTTGCTTATCAAAGGTAACGCAATAGAAGATCCGCCTCTGGACACTTACAGTAGTGGTGGAAGGGTTGCGCAACCCTATATGGGTATCGGAGTAAGTGGCGTGACGGTTTTTGCCATGCGCAGCGGTCAAACCACACAAACTGATGAGGAAGGCTTTTTTTCTTTCAGTGGTCTATATGGAGAAGAAACACTGTTCTTCTTCCAAGATGGATGGAGCTTTCAACCTAATCCTGTCTTTGTTACTGAACAGAAAGGAGCATGTACGATCCATCGGATTACTAACGCTTCAGTAGTTGAACAAGTAGACGGCGGCGAATTTCATTCAATTGCCCTAAGAAGTGATGGGACGGTTTGGGCTTGGGGGGACGGCATGCAAGGACAATTGGGCGTGCCGGGGCGGATGGGGGTTGCTGGCACTCCGCTACAAATTAATTCTCTGAGGAACTGCATCGCCGTTGCTGCGGCGTGTAATCATTCCATGGCCCTACAAGGCGACGGCAGTGTCTGGGCATGGGGTGAAAACAGCAGCGGTCAATTAGGTGATGGCACAACCGCAAATCACACTGCTCCGGCAAAAGTCGGGGATTTGAGTAATGTGATCGCTATTGCCGCAGGGGGCAGACATAACGCTGCGCTAACAAGTGATGGCAGTGTTTGGACTTGGGGAGAAAATAGTAGCGGACAATTGGGGGACGGAACAACTGAAAATCGGACTGCGCCGGTAAAAGTAAGCGGCCTAGGCAACGTTAAAGCCATTGCCTGTGGATATGCCCATACGATAGCATTAAAGACAGATGGAACCGTCTGGTGTTGGGGTGATAATGAATATGGACAACTGGGCAATGGGCTAACATTAGACAGCCACGAGCCGGTACTAATAGGCGGCATTGGGTATAACGTCGCCATCTCAGCCGGTTATTATCATACTATGGTATTGCGAAATGGTGGAACAATTTGGGTCTGGGGCGATAATAGTAGTGGACAACTTGGCATTGGCGATGTGCCCTCAAGTTACGTGCCGGTAACAATTGACCCGGCTGGATATTTCAGTGCCATTGTTGCAGGAGATTTTCACTCATTAGCACTGCATAACAACGGCAGCGTTTACTCCTGGGGTAAGAACCTTAATGGGCAACTGGGCAACGCAACTCGTGTATCGAGCAATGTGCCGGTATTGGTAGAAGGTTTAAACTACGCCGTTTCAATTGCAGCGGGTTCGTCGCATTCCTTTGCCATTGGATATGACCGAAGCCTCTGGGCTTGGGGTATGAATGGCAAGTCCCAGCTTGGTGATGACTGGAGTGCGGATGATAGACTCTGCCCAGTATTAGTAAAAGGCAATTTCTAAGATGTGATGGCAGTGCCAGTCACTCCAGCTCAGAAAGAACAACCCCGAATCATCAAATCCGGCGGCTTTGTCCGCCGGATTATTGCCGCCTGCCCCCCAGCCGGGATATAATAGTTATGTAATAGTTATGGAGGATTTTAAGCCAGTCTGGGAGGTCATCCGCCATGGTCAAGTTAAGGTTTATCTAATGTACAGTATGCTTTCGAAACGGAATAATAAAGAGTGAAGGTGATTGTGCATGCATACCGTGACGGACGAACTTGTGGAAAAAGCGATCTTGGTAGGACTGCAACTGGGCAGCAGTGGCGGCTGGGCCGTGGAAGATTCGCTTAATGAATTGCGCCTCTTGGCTGAATCGGCCGGAGCCGTCGTGCTCGGCAGCGAGATCCAGCGGCGTGAACATCCGGATCCCTCCCATTTTGTCGGCGAGGGCAAAGCCCAGGAAATTGCCCGGCTCTGCGAAGAACAGCAGGCCAACCTGGTCATTTTTGACGACCAATTGTCGCCTTCTCAGCTGCGGCATCTGGAAGAAGTTATTCCGGTGAAGATCATTGATCGCACCGCCCTGATTCTGGACATCTTTGCCCAACGGGCGATGTCGCGCGAAGGCAAGATTCAGGTCGAACTGGCGCAGCTGAAATATATGCTGCCGCGCCTGGCCGGACAGGGAACGGCACTCTCGCGGATGGGTGGTGGCGGCGGTATTGGCACGCGGCGCGGTCCCGGCGAAACCAAACTGGAAACGGACCGTCGGCACATTCGCGAACGGATCAGCGAATTGGAGAAAGAGATCAACACCGTACAGGCCAATCGCCAGGTGCAGCGCGCGCCCCGTAAAAAGAATGCCGTGCCGCTGGCCGCGCTGGTCGGTTATACGAACTCCGGCAAATCAACCTTGTTCAATGCGCTGACAGACGCTGGCGTGCTGGCGGAAGACCGCCTCTTCGCCACGCTGGATCCGATCGTGCGCAAATTTACACTGCCAGACGAGCGCGAAATACTGCTGGCCGATACGGTCGGATTTATCCAGAAGCTACCGCACGAACTGGTCGCCGCCTTCCGGGGCACGCTGGAAGAAGCCCGCTACGCCGATGTCTTGATTCATGTGGCGGATGTGTCGCATCCGCAACTGATCGAACAATGCGCGGCCGTTAATGAAGTACTTAGCGAAATTGGAATCGGCGACAAACCGATTATTATGGTGTTCAATAAAATTGATCGCTTGCCCAGCGGGCTGCTCCTCGAACGCCTGAAACGTGACTTTCCAGGCAGCGTAGCCATTTCAGCCCAGACCGGGGCAGGCCTTGATGAGTTCAAACGCGTCTTAAATGAGCGCGGACTGCCGAAGCGCATTGCCGTGGATCTGCTGATTCCGTATAAAGAAGCCGGCATTATTGCTGAGATCAGGGATAGCAGCAGTAGCCAGGTCGAGCAGGAAGAGTATCTTGCGGAAGGCATCCGCGTCAAAGCTCTGATGGAACAGCCCGATTTAGGGCGGGTCCGGCGCTTTGTCACAGAAACGCGGGACTAGTGGGGTGGCATGATGCTTAAAATCGGTTCCGTAGTCATCGATCCACCGGTGGTACTAGCACCCATGGCCGGAGTGACTGATCAGGCTTTTCGCCTGCTCTGTAAGCGTTATGGATGCGGCTTAGTCTGTACCGAGATGGTTAGTGATCAGGCCATCATTCATGGTAATCGCCGCACGCGTGCCATGTTAACGATCGATGACGCGGAACGTCCGGTTAGTATTCAGCTGTTCGGCTCTGACCCGGATCTGATGGGGCAAGCCGCCGCCATTGTGGCCGAATACCACCCGGACATCATTGATATCAACATGGGCTGCCCCGCACCGAAGATCGTGGGCAACGGTGAAGGGGCAGCACTTTTGCGCAATCCTGAACTGGCGGTGCGCATCGCCGCCGCCGTCGTCCGGGCGGCCGCCAAAATCCCGGTCACGGTTAAGATGCGTACCGGTTGGGACGATGACAGTATCGTCGCCGTAGAATTAGCGCGCCGCATGCAGGACGCCGGCGCGGCAGCAGTGGCACTGCATGGCCGCACCCGCACCCAGTTTTATAGCGGCCAAGCCGATTGGGAGTTAATCCGCCGCACGGCCGCCAACTTGACCATCCCGCTCATCGGTAACGGCGATGTGGACAGCGCCGCCCGCGCACTGGAGATGTTTGACCGCACCAGATGTGCCGGGGTCATGATCGGCCAGGGCGCGCTCGGGAACCCTTGGATTTTCCGGCAAGTCGCCGCCGCGCTCGCCGGTGATAACGCTGCGGCCGCCGTACCGCCACCGCTGGCAGAACGCTTCGCAGTCATCACTGAGCACCTGGAAGCCCAGGTGCAGCAATGCGGGGAAGCGCGCGGCATTAAAGAAATGCGCAAGCACCTCGCCTGGTATTTCAAAGGCCTGCCTGGCGCGGCCCAGCACCGCGACCTGGTCAACCGCCAGACAACCCTGGCTGGTATGCAGCAACTGCTGTGCTCGTACTTTCATGATCTGGAAAACGAACCCCGTATGCACATGCAAATATAAGGAGAATATAATGGGAACAATTTGGCCGCTCATCCGTTAATATACGATCGATAGGCCTGATCATTCCCTGGCGAGGGGTTTGATCAGCCACTAATGAAGCGCATGATCAGCAATGGTAAAAATGTTCTGAAGCCCTGTTCGATCGCATATGGATAAGAGCAAATGCCCCGGGGTGAGGATTCGGAAATGAGATCATCTGTCAGTCCTTGACAACGTAGTATACGGCATTTATAATTGAAGTGTTAATCAAGCGCTAGCCGCTCATGGGGGCGAAGTGCTTGATATTTTAATACCCGCCTGCGGGGTTTGAAGGCGCTTCAGCCATTTCCGGTTCCTGTTCCGGCAGTTCCGCAGAGACTGGGCTTTGCCGGAATAAAACGCTTGCCCGGGCGCATATTAAAATGGACCTTCGGGGAGAGGAGCGAAAAAATGGCCACTGAAAAGGAAGTTGTCTTAACACTGGATGGACTAAAAAAATTGGAAGATGAACTGGAACATCTCAAAACGGTACGTCGTCGCGAAGTCGCAGAACGCATCAGTCAAGCTCGGGAATACGGTGATATTTCCGAAAACTCCGAGTATGAGGACGCCAAGAATGAACAGAGTTTTCTGGAGGGGCGCATCATCACTGTTGAAAAAATGCTGCGCAACGCCAAAATTATCGACGACGGCATCATTCATTCTGACACTGTCGGGCTCGGTGCCACGGTTAAACTGAAAGACCTTGAAAACGGTGACACTTTGGAATATACCATTGTTGGATCCGCGGAAGCCAATCCGGCTGCGAGCCGCATTTCTAACGAGTCACCGGTTGGTAGGGCTTTAATCGGTCAGAAAAGTGGCACGACCATCGCCGTAGAAGTGCCGGTCGGTGTAATCAAATACCAGATTGTTGACATCAGATAAGTAGCAATCGAAATCAGGGTCAAGTATCAAACAGAGCAGTTTCATATGGGAGGCCAAAAACATGAGCCAGGATGATCGTAACCCGGTCGATATTAATGAACAAACCGAACAACATGAACATGAACTGATCGACACTAACGAAGAAATCATGCGCCGCCGCAACAAGGTCACCGAATTGCGCGACCGGGGTATTGAGCCATTTGGTGCTCATGTCAAACGCACTCATTTCAGCACTGATATTATTGATCATTTTGAGACTCTTGAGGATACTGAGGTTACTGCCGTCGGTCGCCTGATGACGATTCGCGGACATGGCAAAGCCACGTTTGCTCACGTCGCCGATTCCGCCGGACAAATTCAGGTTTATGCCAAGCTGGATGTGATGAACGAAGAGCAGTATAATCTGTTCCTCACTTTGGATATCGGGGACATTATCGCGGTGACAGGCCGCGCCTTCCGTACCAAGCGCGGCGAAATTACCATCGAAATTCGGCATTTCAAAATGCAATCCAAGGCGCTGCGGCCGCTGCCGGAAAAATGGCATGGCCTGAAGGACGTTAACTTGCGTTACCGTCAGCGCTATCTGGACCTGATAGTAAACCCGGATGTCCGTAAGACCTTTGAAACCAGAACCCGGATTGTCTCCGGAGTGCGGCGTTTTCTCGACGGCCGCAACTTCATCGAAGTGGAGACGCCGACGCTCGGCCCGGTGGCCAGCGGTGGACATGCCCGGCCGTTTACGACGCATCACAATACTCTGGATATGGACCTTTATCTGCGTATTGCCCTGGAATTGAACCTAAAGCGCCTGATAGTGGGCGGTTTTGACCGCGTCTATGAAATCGGGCACTGTTTTCGCAACGAAGGGATTGACACGAGGCATAATCCGGAGTTCACCATGATTGAAATTTACCAGGCGCAAGCCGATTATGAGGACATGATGGAACTGGTCGAGTCGATGTTCTCAACCGTGGCGCAGGAAGTGCTCGGCACCATGGTCGTGGAGTATCAGGGGAAGACTTTTGACCTCACTCCGCCTTGGACTCGCATTACGATGACGGATGCCATTAAGAAATATGCCAATCTGGATTGGGCGACGATTACGGATGACCGTAGTGCTGTTCAGGCCGCCAAAGCGCTTGGGATTAAGCTCAAAGACGAGCAGATGACCAAGGGTATGGTGTTGGATGCGGTTTTCTCCGAACTGGTTGAGCCGCATTTGCAGGGGCCGCTGTTTTTGACCGATTATCCGGTCGAAATCTCGCCGCTGGCTAAGAAACGTGAAGATAATCCAGAATTGACTTATCGGTTTGAAGCGTTCATCAATGGGTGGGAATTTGGCAACGCCTTTACCGAGTTGAATGACCCGATTGATCAGCGTGAACGGTTTGAGCAACAGGCCAGCGAAAAAGCACAAGGCAATGACGAGGCACTGGCGTATGATGAAGACTTTATTACCGCGCTCGAGTTCGGGATGCCGCCAACGGGTGGCCTGGGCATCGGAATCGACCGGTTGGTGATGCTACTGACCAATGCGCCTTCGATCCGCGACGTCATCTTCTTCCCGGTCATGCGTCCGCAGGCCGACTAAGCCGGCTAAGGCAACTGAGCTGGCTAGGCTGGCTAAGGCGGCAACAGGATAGGATTAACAACTTTGAAGGTAGAAAAGCCAAAGCCCGCGTTTGCGGGCTTTTTTGTATGAGCATTGATAGA
>ENA-UOOI01000741-UOOI01000741.1-fermentation-metagenome-genome-assembly--contig:-NODE-741-length-39594-cov-3.964541_pt1 | contig 39594 bp, 31 predicted proteins | sample MGYA00245779_ERZ724027 | MGnify/ENA primary metagenome ERZ724027 (study PRJEB28704, sample SAMN03018318) | fermentation metagenome | biome: anthropogenic terrestrial biome; feature: soil; material...
CTTTGCCCTCCTTTCACGAATTTCCCTATTAAAGGGATTTCTATGTAATCAGAGGGTTCAGTCCCTCTGTTGAGGGCTAACCGCCTACCATTGTTGATAGTATCCACCCTTTTATCTTATCAAAATGCATGTCTTTTAGCAAGATAAAATTCCGATAATATTTCTCTAAGTAATAAATGAAATTATAAAAAGGTGTCTTCGGCCCCTTGTTTTCATAATAATTCGCACTCCTCTTTTCTTTATGTAATATGACAAGACGGTTATTTTTAAGCAAGACAGAAAGCCCTGATCTGAATCAATTTTTATTCATCTTTTCTAACTTTATTGACAATATGTGTTAGATAAGTTAGAATGTGGTTAGAATATAAACAGAATAAATTTAAGGAGGGTGCAAAATGAACTTTCAGGAAAGCGAAACTGTTGAGTTAAAGTCTGCTTATGTGGAAAATATCAAAAAAGAGATCCTGGCTTTTGCAAATACATCAGGCGGAAAGCTTTATGTAGGTGTACAGGATACAGGTACAGTCACCGGTTTAAATAATCCAGACGAAATCGCGCTTAAAATCAGTAATTCCGTACGTGATTCAATCAGACCCGACCTAACCATGTTTATTCACTACGAAACTATAGATGTTGATGGAAAAAAGATAGTCTGTGTTGACGTTCAAAGAGGAACAGAACGTCCCTACTATATCTCAAAAAAAGGACTGCGTCCGGAAGGTGTCTACATCCGCCAGGGCTACTCTTCTGTTCCAGCATCCGCTTCTGTGATCAGGCGGATGATAAAAGAAACCGATGGGGACCACTATGAGGAAATGCGTTCTCTGCAGCAAAATCTGACCTTTACCTCCGCCAGAAAAGAATTTTCAAACAGAGAACTAACCTTTGGAAAAATACAGATGAAAACACTTGGTATCTTAAATCAGGATAGCATCTATACAAATCTCGGACTGCTTTTATCCGATCAATGTATGCATACTATTAAAGCTGCGGTATTTCAGGGAACTGATCAGAACACCTTCAAAGATCGGAAAGAATTTTCAGGTTCTATCTTCGAACAACTGAATGATGTCTATGATTATATTGACATGCATAACCAGACTCACTCTACCTATGATAAACTTTATCGGATTGATGCACGGGATTATCCGGAAGTTGCTGTCAGAGAAGCCTTGCTGAATTTAATTGTCCACAGGGAATATTCATTCAGGGCAAGCAGCCTGGTCAGTATCTATGATGACAGAATCGAATTCACTTCCATCGGCGGCCTTCTCCCAGGGGTGACACTGGATGATATCATGCTTGGAATCTCTGTCTGCCGCAATATGAAACTCGCAAACATATTCTACAGGCTGGAATTAATCGAAGCTTATGGAACCGGAATAAAAAAGATTACTCATGTTTATAAGAGTGCCGGGAGAAAACCGCAAATTGAGACGAGTGACAACGCTTTTAAGATCATTCTACCCAATCTCAATTATATAGATAAAGTAGAAGAATCCGAAAATGAGTATGGCGGATCCGAACAAAAGATTATAAACGTCATAGCAGCGCAGGGAAAAATCACACGCAGGGAAGTAGAAAAGTTATTAAACCTAAGCCAGACAACAAGTGGACGCATATTAAAGGAAATGGAGCAGGAACATCAAATTACCAGATCTGGAAGAGGACGAAATACGCATTATCGTCTCCCATAACCCGGAAATGGCAATAGCATCAGCGTAAGCCATCTGTTTATAGTTTTAACACAGGCCTGATAAAGAGCGCATCACAAGATCCACGTCCTGGTTCTCAAGCTCCTGTATGATATGCAGGTATGTCTTCTGTGTCGTCGTCATACTTGCATGTCCCAGCCTCCGGGCAACACTTGCAATAGAAACCCCCGCAAATAGCAGCAGTGACGCATGGGTATGCCTTAGACCATGAACAGATATTGCCGGAACTCCCACCGTTTTGCAGTATCGCTCCAAAATATTGTTTACTGTTGAATTATAAACATTTCCCTTCACAAATATTGGCTGATCCTCCGGAATCCCTTTGACCAGTTCTGAAAACTGAATCACCGTCTGCCAGTCAATCTGTATCTTCCTGACAGACGACTGATTTTTTGTGGGAAGAAATCCACCATCTCCCTTATAATCCCAAGTCTTATCAATCGATAACATTTGATGTGCAAAATCAAAATCCTTCGGTGTCAGCGCTAATGCCTCTGAGAATCTCATCCCTGTTTTCGCGACCAGCAAAATAAACCAGTCCCAGCTGACTTCTGATCCCAAACTCAGATTTGACAGTAATGTATGCAACTCAAACTGATTGAGATATTTGGGTTTTTTCGGTCTCGGAGCTTTTCCCTTAATAATCGCTTTCCGAGTAGGATCTCGATCAATGAGTCCCTCGTCAACGGCATCCAATATAGCTCCTTTTAGCTGATGGTGAAAATCCATCGTTGTCTGCCGCTCATGGGAGCGGGCGTAATCATTGAGGAGCTGCTGGTATGTAATACGCGTCAGATCACAAACCATAAGATCCGGCACCAACCTTTCCAGCCAGGACTGTGTCATCTGATACTTTGACAAGGTTACTGTCCTTACTGCTCCTTCCTTGTATACAGAAACCCATTGCTCATAATAAACATGAAATAACTCTGTTCCATTCGTTTGATTTGGCATATATAAATCCCTCCACTTTTTGTAAATGGCTTACGCTGATGAAGGGTGATGAGGTTAGATAAGCCCTCAATGACCTGTCCAATTTTTTCTTGTTCCTTTAAACTCGGATAAGGGATTGGCATCTGTTTGAATACGGAATCTTTTATTGCAAAACGATCCGACCTTGCACCCGAGTCACCATTTAATTTCATGAATCTATGCCAATAAGTTGTTTCGAAATAATATTCCAGATAGCTTCTATCAATGTCGTGAGTTCTAAACACATAATATAGTGGTGACATAACGCCTGTTCGCCCTAATTTATTGCGTTTAATTGGCCCAACTGGTGCATACTTCGAAATACGTGGATTATACACAAAGTCATCATTGCGAACCACATAATACCCATTCAGGTTTTTTATGTTTGAAATATCTTTATCGAAAAAATCGCGCTGGTTAATAATTCCAAACTCAGCAGAATTCGTTAATGTCTCCGAATACACGCTATCCTTATTCTTTTCAATTACTTTATCTGAGATTATTGAAAGCTTACGCTGTTCCCAAGCGGAACCATCAGCCATATTTCAGAAAATTTTCTTTCAATCAGTTCTCAAGTTGCGATAAAAACTCTTTCAGCTCTTTCTCTGCTTCATCTGTGGTTCCTACAAGCTCCCCAAGCATTCCATAAAGCTCTTTTGTTGCATGATCAATCTCTTTTTGGCTGGCATTTATATCTTTTACTATTTCTGTCAGCGGAATAACCTCTTCTTCTTCAAAGGTATCCACATATCTGGGAATATTTAAGTTAAAATCATTCTCTTCTATCTCTCCAAAATCAGCTATATGTGCAAACTTATCAATATCTTCTCTGCTATTGTAGGCATCCAGTATTCTATTTATATGTTTATCTGACATTGTATTCTGATTTTTACCCTTGTCAAACTCCTTTGATGCGTCAATGAATAAAACATCCCGACTTATACGGTTTTTCTTTAAAACAATGACCGTCGTTGGAATGCTGGTATTGTAAAAAATATTTGCAGGCATTCCAATTATTGTATCGATTGCTCCTTCTTCTAATAAATGTTTTCTGATCTTTCCTTCAGCATTTCCACGGAAAAGCACTCCATGCGGCAAGACAATTGCCATAACCCCATCTGCCTTTAAATGATAGTATCCATGTAGCAAAAAAGCAAAATCTGCCTTGGATTTTGGTGCGAGTACACCATAGGGTGAGAATCTCGGATCCTGCAAGAATCCGGAATCTGCAGTCCACTTTGCTGAATACGGCGGATTCATCATAACCGCATCGAAATCTGTCGGCTCCTGTGTAGGCCAATCCTGATCCAATGTGTCAGCATTATGTAAAAACTGATTTTCAACTGCGACATCATGTAGGATCATGTTCATACGTGCCAGATTATATGTCGATGTATTTAACTCCTGACCGAAAAATGATACTGTTCCAGGTTCATTACTATATTTTTTTGCATTCAAAAGTAATGATCCAGATCCCATAGTCGGATCATAAACAGTAAAACCTTTTTGGTTTTCTCGACCTTTCAGTACAACCTGAGTCATGAGTTTTGCAACTGGCTGTGGCGTATAGAATTCTCCTGCCTTCTTCCCTGAATCACTGGCAAACTGTCCAATTAAGTATTCATAAGCATCACCCAAAATATCACCTGAATGTCCTGCAATATTCAGCTGTGACAGCTCCTTCATAATTTCAGAAATCGTCTGATTCTGCTTTTGTGGGGTAGGGCCAAGTTTCTTCGAATATAAATCAATATCCTCAAATAAATTCTCAAAAATTTCATTGGATTGTTCTATATTGCGAAATCCCTGAGCTAAGGATTCCAGTTGAAATTCATTTGTATTTACCTGATTGACAAGTGCCGTAAATGTAAGATGCGGTTTAATTGAATACCCCACTTCATCTTCCAGAATAGAAAGTAAATCTTCATTTACTTCTTTATCCTGATACGCTTCTTCGTAAGTCTTCTGAGCTTTCTGAAGATCTTCTGTAGGAGCCTCCATCATATTTGCAACATAAATAAGCATTTTATCCGATAAGTATTTGTAAAATGTCATGCCTAATAAATAGGACTTATACTCATTTGCATCCATTTTTGATCTCAAAGTATTCGCACTATTCCAAAGTGCCTGATATAGTTCTTTTGATTTTTCTTTTATTTCTGCCATTTCATATTCTCCTTATGTATTATCATTAAACAAACATTTTTTGCAATAGTGTTTTTTTCATTGTTTTCAGGTTATCTAGCTCACGTTGATGAAGGGTGATAAGGTTATCTAGCCATCTAAAAAGCAAGCCTAAAACTATCTGCTCATCTTTATTTGGGACCATTACATCCCAATCTTTAACTTCCGACATGGGAACAAGGTTCACCATTGCAGACGCAGGATTAGCTTGAGTAAGTTTTCGCTGCATATCATCTGAACGCATCCATTGTAAAAAGAATTCTGAATCAGTGATTTCAGAGCTTATCCTCATGCGAATCAACGCCTGATTGAAAACCCCTTGTTTAATATCTTCTGGGACCCTAGATATCCGCCCAATTGTACCAGCTCCACTCATGATAAAATCGCCAGGAAATATTGCAAAACGATGTAACTCTTTAAATTTTTTCTCGGTGATATTGTAACGAGTATCATATCTGTCATAAATAGCATTTTGCTGTTCATAAACAACATACTCACTTTCAGGCACAAAAAAGGCCTTCTTCAATGCACTTCCAAATGGTCCACGTCTAATTCCATCATTTTTGTCAAGTAGATTTGAAAACTTACGCTGTTCCCAAGAATCAGTAAATCCTTCAAATCTAAGCTCAGGTTTGCTTTCTCCCTTTTTCGGAAACATTTTTGTTAATAATGTTTTTTTCAGACTCTTTAAATTATCATACTCTCGCTGATGAAGGGTGATAAGGTTGTCAACGTTGGAAAAAAGGTTACCAATCTTGTCTTGCTCAACTTCAATTGGCACAAGAACTTCTGCCTCCTTGATGTTATTTGAGTTAATACTTTCAAAGGTTGAACCTGTACTGTATCGAGTCCAATAGCCTGTTATTTTCATTTTTACAAGATACTGAAATATGAATTCATTACCCTTGATTGCAGCCACACCGCGACCAAGAACCACGTGATAGTCAGATTTACCAATATCTCCTACAGGCGCACGAACTGACAAAATCAAGTCACCCACATCCGCTTCTTTAGTTACTTGAGTAGTCCAAACACGAGGCACAACATGACCATTTTTCATATCAGCATTCCCTTGAACAAGAATATAATCTTTAGAATTATCTGTGTAATTTTTAGAATCAGGCGATTGTCCCATCGTAATTTTTACGACTTCCCCTAGCTTACGCTGTTCCCAATCATCCGTGAACCCGTTGAACCTGATTTCAGGCTGTTTCTTTTGTTTTTCTATCATCTCTCTCATTATCCTTTGTTATCCCTTGTTTTTTGCTCTAAAATTTGCAATGTCAGAGTTTCTGTCTCTTTTATCAGAATTTGCTGTTTCTTTTTCAATGACATCATTCTTGTATAAGCAAGCCCTATCTTTTTCTGATCCTCAATGCCAATGAATGGTATTTCAAGCTTTTTGATCGATTTCATAGGTATCCGCATCACTGCTGCCGTCCCTTGCACTTCTCGCTCTTTTTGTCTCTGAAAAGTTTTGTTTGCATTAAAAAGATAGACGAAATACCGCTTGTCGAGATTCTTATTTAAAAAGATTACTTTAACAAAATTCGTCGGCAGTATCTTTCCGGCGTTTACCCGCCCGACAATTGCTGCTTCCTGCTGCATCGCATTAATTACAATATCTCCCTTAGACAGTATGAGTTCCTTCTTATCAGTATCATACTGTTTGTTTGGCACTGTATCCGTCATAAGGTCCTCTTCAAAAGAAGATTGGTCATACAGCACATACCCATAAAAATCTTTATCTTTCTTAATACGTGTTTGATTCACTCCCTGTTGCAGCATAAGTAAATCTCCAAGTTTTCTTTTCATGGTATTCACGCTTTTTCTCCTACGTTTTTTAACTAAATTACATCAAACTGTTTAGATTTTACGCTATTTGTTAGATAATGTCAATACGCTTCCGCGATGCATGATATGGTAAGAAGTTTTTTTGTCACATTTTGACTTTTTAATAAGAAACTCTAAGAAACTCACATTATACTATTGTACTTTATTCAATATAGACATATAATTGTAAATAGATAATTAACTAAATATCACATAGTTAAAAGGAGGGGATCTTTAAATGATTAGCTTTTTAATCTGTCTGGCACTTCTTATTGGTGGTTACTTTACATATGGCAAAGTCGTAGAAAACACCTTCGAACCAGACGACCGGGAAACACCGGCTGTAAAAATCAATGATGGTATAGATTATGTCGTTATGCCCGAATGGAAGCTTTTTCTTGTGCAGCTTCTGAACATTGCAGGACTCGGTCCTATTTTCGGCGCTCTGCAGGGAGCTTTATGGGGACCGGTTGTATTCTTGTGGATTACATTCGGAACCATTTTCGCAGGTGGTGTACATGATTATTTCTCAGGTATGCTTTCTGAGCGGAATAACGGTGCGTCAATTTCAGAAGTCTGCGGAATCTATCTGGGTAAATTCATGAAGAATGTCATGCGTGTATTCAGTGTTGTTCTTCTTGTTATGATAGGAACTGTATTTGCCGTCGGTCCCGCAGGGCTTATCGTGACCCTGTTTCAAAAAGGAAATGTAGGAGGGATTCTGGCAAGTCCTGAATTATGGCTCTGGATTATCCTGGCTTATTATTTTATCGCCACTTTCATTTCAATCGACAAGATCATCGGCCGCATCTATCCTGTCTTTGGAGTCTGTCTGATTGTTATGGCTGTGGGAGTCGGTCTCGGACTTTTTGTAAAACCGGAATTTACAATACCGGAGATCTGGTCCAACTTTGGAAATATGCATCCCGATGGAACTCCCATATGGAGTGTTATGTTTATCACTGTTGCCTGTGGGGCTATATCAGGATTTCACGCAACACAGTCTCCTCTGATGGCCCGCTGCATGAAATCAGAAAAACAGGGGCACTTTGTATTCTACGGAGCTATGGTTGCAGAAGGGATTATTGCCTTAATCTGGGCGGCTGCAGGATGTACTATATACAAAGTGACTGGAGGTTTAAGCACAGGCTTAGGCGCAAGCCTTGCAAATGGTCAATCGGCCGCCATCTACGATGTCTGTTCCAAGACTATGGGCGGTATCGGAATTGCGCTGGCAATGATCGGTGTTATTGTCTGTCCAATCACATCGGGGGATACAGCTTTTCGAAGTGCACGTCTGACACTGGCTGACTGGTTTGGCCTGGACCAGAGTAAATACAGCACACGACTGCTTCTCTGCATACCTCTTCTAGGTGCCGGAGCTATTATCGGCCATCTGGATTATACCATTATCTGGCGGTATTTCAGCTGGACTAATCAGACACTCGCAATGATCGTATTGTGGACTGCAAGTATGTATCTGTTCCAGCAGAAGAAGAACTACTGGATGACAGCCGTTCCCGCAACGTTTATGAGTGCGGTTTCCATGACTTATTTCGTATTTGCACCAGAATGTCTGAATCTCGGAACAGCAATTGCATACCCCGCAGGAATCATTCTTGCAGTAGTATTTCTGGGGATCTTCTTACATGCAACAAGGAAACAAAATAAGAATCCGGAAGCAGCGGTATAAAAGTAACGCAGACCTAAGAGGGGAATAATGTATTTCCCTCTTATTCAATACCTTTACATCTTGAAAGCGAGATTTTTATGATATTCAAACCAAAAGAGCTGGGGACATCTTCTCTTTCAGAATCTGTTCTAATTGAAGATAAGAAAAACTGTAAAAGATTTGGTCCCTGTGGAGTTGGGGAAAAAGCACTGTACTTAAACAGCTTCTATATTGACCGCAGGTATTATATTCCCTTCACTTCCATAAAACGTATCTACAAGCGAATTGCCATGAGCAAGGGTGGCTTTACAGAAAAGGGAATGTTTGCATCAATTTCTTATCTGGTTGCTGTATTTGATGACGGAGAAGAGAAACAATGTATCTTCAAATTAGAAGAGGATGTAGATCATCTTATAAGATATGTAAATCAAAATCACCCTGACATAAAAGTGCACAGTGAACAGGCTGAACAGCGATTACTGGAGAAAGAACGAAAAAAAAGAGCTAAAAGGAAAAAATCACTTTCCAGTGAAGCTCAAAAGAATCTTCATATCCTGGAAGACTGCGATTCTTACCTTAACAAACATCTGGACTTATGCACAGAGATGAGCGATTCTGCCAAATTAAAGCGTAGCTATGAACAAAGAAAACCCGCCTATAGCTGGGCAGCTCTTTTCATCACACTTTTTGGCATTGCTGCTCTTATTTATGGAATCTATGCACTGATCACTCACGCCGGTTTTGGAATTTACTTTCTTCTATTCGGACTTGCCGCCATCTTTTTATTTTCAGGGTCCAATGTACTACCAACGTCCAAAAAGCAAAAACTTCAAATAGAAAAACGCTTTCTGGATGCAGAAAACTCTCTGCAATCTCTCGTAGACAGCTATCCGGATTTTCCACTTCCGGCTCATTATGCACATCCGGTAGTATGCCAACGTTTAGTGGATATCATCCGGGAGGGAAGAGCAGAAACAATCGACCACGCATTAGAAGTCTTAAAAAAGGATTTACAGTCAATGAATTCTAACGTCTCTGTTGAACAGGAGGAATATGATGAAATCATGGCCATTAAGCCTATATTTCTCTCCATGAATTATGAATGACAGGAAAAGGCCGGACATCTGAACCTGAAGGTGTTCAGCCTTTTCTTTAAATAATTAATTATCTCCGTCTCTGCAACGGCTCAATATCCTTTTCTATCATTTCCAGGTACATTTTCTTCACGGTTATTTTGTACTTTAAAAGACTTAATGCTTTTTCACCATGTAGTTCTTTGTAATCGGAATAGTTTTCTGATGCAATCAGTTCCTGCTCTCCCCGCTGTTTCGTTCTGCCTTTACTATAATTCTTAACCAGAAATAGAAGCTCGTCATATCCGACACACCAGTGATCTGAGAAATCTTTTACTTTCTCCCGGACGGCTTCCTCTATCATACGATCAAGGATATTTGTCACAGACTGACCGCGATACTTTTCAGGATTAAATTTAATCTGAAGCCACAGATTATTGATCATATCCGCAAGTCCTGGATTGTTCTTGCGAAGTTCTTCAATATAATCACTGATGATCTTTATATCCTTATCTTTAAATTCCCGTGCTTCTTCATGTTCTGTCGGAACAAATGCCTGAATCAATGACAGGATATATTCGTAATTGATCTCATCTGTCCTCACGGATTCCAGTTCATACATGATATCAATTGGCGGATCATTTTTATTCGGTCCATCACCATCAACGTTTCTCTTTTTGATTTCTTCCATTACATTCTTATAGACACCACTGCTTTCTTCTATTCGATCTATGGTAAGACCTTCCTCGCCGAGCACTTTATCTTCGTCATATTCGGAATACACCTGAACAGAAGAAAAGCGTTTGTCAAATTCTTGAAAGATCTTGGCATATCTCTTTAGTGCCGCGTCCGGTGCATGTTCTACTTCTATAAGCTCACCTGTTGGATTAAGTACGATGCTTTTAAACTCTTTGGCCTTCTGCTTAAATTTCTCCCTTTCCTCCTCCCAGGTCGGTGCGAGGACTTCATTCTCCCCGCCATTTGAGTACAGTCTCAGCGCATTGTCGACACATTCCTTGAAATGATCCGGTGTTCGAAAGGTAACAATCTGGCCGTAATTCTTTCCTTTATCAAACAATCGGTTTGTTCGGCTGAATGCCTGAAGCAGGTTCTGCGGACTCATCGGTTTCCGGTCGATGAACAAGGTCGACAGACAGGGGGCGTCAAATCCGGTCAGGAGCCGGTCCACTACAATCACAAGATCCAGCTGCTGGTCCCGGAAGGTATACTTCTCCCTTTTTCTAGCCAGCCTCTCGTTGACATCCGTATTATACGCACGGATATCTGAGATCGTAAAGTGAGTTTCAAACTCAGCATTATAATCAAGCATCGCCGCCTTCATCTTGTCCTGATTTCCTGTACTGTCTTCTTCATTTTCCGTGACAGAATAGGTAATCGCAAACTTTGGAAAATCAGGCATTGTATGCTTCGTCCGCTCACTAATCTTCAGTTCGCTCTCCCCATCTTTTACCTGCTTCAAAAGTTCATAATACTTCTGTGCCATAGAGATGCTTTTGACCGTCAGAATCGCATCGTAAGCTCTCCCGGAACCATTCTGGAATCCCAGCTTCCGCCTTGAATGATTTAGAATTGAATCCAGGACTGCAAGCATATGTTCTTCATCTTCATAATAGGATTCCTGTCTCTGATCTTCTGGTATGTCACCCATCGTATCTTTATATTCCACCTGAAAGCCAAGGACCGCTTTATCATGAATGGCTTCTTTCACGGTATATTTATGTAAACACTCTCCATACTGCTCTTCTGTAGTCTGTGGCAGATCGCCTCTTTGTTCCTTCTTGTTTTCAGCAAAGATCGGTGTCCCCGTAAACCCATACCACAGAGAATTCTGAAAGAATTTCTCCAATTCTCTCTGCCTTGCCGGCGACACAGCCCTGTGGCACTCATCTACGACAAACGCAACATTCAGCCCTTTAATTCGTTTATACTCTCTCTGATACTTTCCCTGTTCAAATTTTTTCTTCATCACAGCAAACTTCTGAATTGTCGTGATAATAACAGTCCGGTCTTTCGAGTAGAGTCGTCTCACCAGTCTGTCTGTATTTTCTGTCTCATTAATATCGATCGTATCATTTTCCGCATAAGACAGGAAACTCGATGTGGTCTGTTCGTCCAGGTCTCTTCGGTCGACCACAAAAATTGTCTTCTCAATGGATGGAATCTGAAGAAGATTACGCGCCACTTTATAGCTTGTCAATGTCTTCCCGCTTCCGGTGGTGTGCCAGACATATCCGGATTTTCGCTGTTTACTAGCCTCTTTTACATTTTCAATGGCATGTACCTGATAGGGACGCAGCAGGATTAAAGCCTTCTTGCTGTCATCAATCACAGAGTACTGCATGACCATCTCATGGGCACGGGGAATTGACAACACCTGATCCGTGAAGTCTGTGAGACTGACGACCGGTCGATTGTCCCGATCTACCCAGGTTGTCAGAAACTGATCATTGATTTTATTTTCTTTTGCCGCTGCGATATAACGTGTTTCCGTTGTATTCGAAACCACAAACATCTGAAGTGTGGAATAAATCCCGTGAAACTTTCCCTCTTTGTCATACTTCTTGATCTGACGAAAAGCCTGCATATAACTCGTGGAACGATTCTTAAGTTCAATCTGAATCATCGGAAGACCGTTGATCAGGAGTGTCACATCCAGTCTCCGATCGGCATCATTCGGATTCGTCTTTTCCCTTATGACCTGATTTACTACTTCATAACTTGATTTTCCTCCGGCCACGTTATCCCGCCATAAAACTTCAAGCCGGATGATTCCAAGCGACGCGTCTTCCCGCTGAACCTGAACCTTGGCAATTCCGTTTTCACCGGAGATCCACTTCGCCGCTTCATAGTAATTGACAAAGTCCAGCTGAACCCTCACCTGTTCTTTTTCCTGGTTCGTCAGGGGGTGTTCACGCAGTGTACGGACATTATTCTGCTCCAGCTTCTGAAAAAAATTTTCCCATAACAAATCCTCTGTATTCAAATCCGGGCGATAGGTCCACTGACTGTCACCACTCGTCAGCTGATCAATCATCTGTTTTTCAATCTCTGCTTCTCCTGTGTAATCAATTTCCATAATCCTCTCCTCGTAAACTACCTCTTTTGGATCATTATACTACAAAAAGGCTGATGAAACCAATTTTTACTGGTTTCTCCAGCCTTTTTTACTTGTAATATCTATATTTATCTTCTTACAGATACTCTATATTTATGTCTGAGTTTATCACCCATCTCTGTTTCCGTATAAGGTATATACTTATCCTGCTGCAGCCTTCCATATACGATCCCGGGATCTCGGTGAATCTTTTTTGCAAAATCTCGAATTCTACTTTCTGTAAACTCAGTTGTATGCTCCCTCTATTCTTCTTGGTAAATCAGGTAAGTTAAAGTTTTTTTTAATATTTATAATCCAATAATTTAAAGACTTTTTTTTCTTTTTTTAGTTCTTCGTCAGAGAGGCTCTCAGCTCGCAATTCATCATACATCTGTTGGAGATTTAGCCAATAAGTAATTGTGGTTCCAAGCATTCTTGAAAGTCTTGCAGCTACATCGACAGTTAAATTCTGCCCACCACGTACCAGGATGCTCAGATTTTTGGGTGATGTCCCCATTCTTTTTGCGAAATCTTCCTGTGTCAAACCACTTTCATCTATAATCTCTTTGATATAATACCCCGGATGAAATACCACTTTATCTTTATATTCAATATAATTACTCATAATGTGCACTTACCTCCATGACACTCCCCATAGTTAAAGCAGGGAGACTCGTCCTTTCTTTAAGATATTGATACATTCAAAACCGCAAAGTATTCGCTCGTTATTACCTGTTAAGTAATATTATGTTCAGTTTGGTTATATTTGTCAATTGCTTTCTATCTTATTTTATAACAAAAAGCTGAGAAACCATTTTTTCAGGTTTTCTCAGCCCTTATTACTTCTATTCTTATAAATTATTTATCTGCTAAGTGCTTCCATCCCGCCATCCAGACGAATTCCAGATCCCATGATATGGGAAGAAACATCAGATGCCAGATACAATGCCAGGTCTGCAACCTCTTCCGGTTTGCAATAGCGGTGATCCAGGTACTGAGATGCGAAAACCTCCTCTGATTCTTTTGCTGTCTTTGAATCTCCAAAGGATTTCTTTTCGATTCTGTGAATCATAGGGGTTTCCACAGCTCCCGGGCAGATATAATTGCAGTGGATTCCATGAGGCCCAAGTTCCAGCGCAACACTCTTTACCAGTCCGGCAACCGCATGTTTGGATGAACAGTAAGCTCCCATTCCCGGTGAGCATGTAAAGCTTCCGTTAGAGGCGATCGTAACGATAGCTCCGCTCTCCTGCTTTAGCATCTGCTGTGCCGCATATTTCATGCAGAACATCGGGGCAAATACGTTGATACGATATACCTTTTCGTACTCCTCGATTTTCTGATCCTGGATCAATGAGCTTGTTCCCTCATACCCTGCGGTGATCACCATAACGTCCACCGATCCAAAATGCCTGGCTGCTCCCTCCACAAAGTCTTTGACCTGCTCTTCTTTTGTCACATCGACAACCGAAGTCTTTAGCTTTTCCGGTGCGATGTCCAGAGTCGGAACCAGTTTGTCCAGCTTTTCCTGTTTCGTAGAAGAAATCGCCAGCTTACAGCCCTCCGCCGCAAATGCTCTGACCAAAGCCTGTCCTATTCCACCTGTTGATCCTGTGATAAGAACAACTTTATCTTTTAAATGAAAATCCATAGATACTGCCTCCTTTTTAACTGTGATACCTTCTACAGACTGCGCCGATTCTTTTATCCCCGCAGTTCTGATGTTTTTAGATATATCTATCATAGCACCATCATTATCTGTACTCAAGACCAGTGCAGAAGATTATTGTAAATTTTATAGATCATCCTGTCGTTCATCAGAATACCATCTGTATCAGCAGCATATAGACTGCTGTGCCGGCAACAATTGAAAGAAGAGTATTATGTTTCCATTTGTGTAAGATTACAACAGTTAAAAGTGCTAGGATCTCAGGTATACCATGTGTGCTCCCGGTAAATGATATATTTCTCAGGCAATAGACAACGAGCATACTCATAATTGCATATGGAAATACATTTCCAAGATAAAGAACGGCTTTCGGTGTCCTCTTACGAAATACTGCAAAAGGCAGAAACCTTATCAAAATCGTAACAATGGATATAACCGCTATAATCAGCAGCGTATATGTAGTTTTACTCATCTTCCACTTCTTCCTCCAGCCATCGCTTTTCTACAATAAGAGCAGCTGTAATGATGAGCATGCTCGGAATCAGAAACTGATCTGCCCCGAAGATAAGCAGACACAGGATTGAAATTATAAGTCCCGTCACAGATGCGAGATGATTTTCTGACTTTTCCCACTGCTCCAGCCATATAATTGCAAAAAGCGCAGTCATGGCAAAATCTACACCTGTCGTATCAAACGGCAGAGCACTCCCGATCAGTCCTCCGAGGATACTTCCAATTACCCAGTAGCACTGATCCAGAGCCGAGACATACAGATAGTACCTTTTTTGATCAACCGATTTCGGCAGATCCGGCGAACACACCAGTGAAAAGGTCTCATCCGTCAGAGAATAGATAAGATATGGCTTGGCCTTTCCTGTATTCTTATATCGATTCAGCATGGTAATCCCGTAAAAAAGATGTCTGATGTTAACCATAATCGTCATCAATGCCGCTGTAATCAGAGATGCTCCGCCTGCGATCAGGTCGACCGCGACATACTGCATGGATCCCGCATAGATGGACAGACTCATCAGTGCCGCCCACCACCAGCCATAACCTTTATCCTGCATTAGAATTCCAAATCCCATTCCGAGAACCAGATACCCGGCCATTACGGGGAGGGATGCCCTGAAAGCAAATTGAAATGTATTTTGATTTTGATCTGTCCTTTTATGTCTCTTCACTTGTAATCATCCTTCTGTCTTTTATCTGTACAACATATAATCCGATACCGTTATAAGTCAAGAATGTCCCGGAGCTCTTCTTCGTTCAGTCCATTTAAGAATCCCTCTTCCGGCTCCAGAATATTTCCGATCAGCTCTTTTTTCTTCTCCTGCAGATCCGCGATTTTTTCCTCAATCGTACCCTGTGTCAGAAGATGATATACCTGCACGGGATGTTTCTGCCCCAGTCTGTGTGCCCTTGCGCTGGCCTGTGATTCGACTGCGGGGTTCCACCAGGGGTCAAACTGAATCACAATATCCGCTTTCGCCAGATTGAGTCCTGTTCCCCCTGCTTTCAGGGAGATCAGAAATACTGCCGCCTGATCGGCATTAAAATTCTCAACTTCCTCTGCACGTTCCTCCGCCTTCATCCTGCCATCCAGATAATAATAATTCATCTGCCGCTTAAGGAGTTCTCTTTCCACAATTTTCAGCATGCTTGTAAACTGTGAAAAGACAAGAATGCTGTGCCCTGCCCCAAGTGCCTCTGTGATCAAGTCCATGGCGAAATCCAGTTTTCCGCTTCCACCACTGTAATCTTCCAGAAACGTGGCCGGGTGCGCGCAAATCTGCCGAAGTCTTGTCAGAGCAGACAGTATTTCAATACGATTTCTCTCTATCCCATACTGGTCTATCTTAGGCAGCAGTTCTCTTTTCAGATCCTTGTAATATGCCGCATACAGCTTCTTCTGTGGTTCTGTCATCTGTGTCAGATAATTGGTCTGTGTCAGTTCCGGAAGCTCCGTCAGCACATCTTCTTTCTTCCTTCGCAGGATAAAAGGCCGAACCATCTTCGAGAGCTCTGCCTGTCTTGGCGAATCCCGGCTCACCATAATCGGATTCTCATAAGTTTCTTGAAACTCTTTTCTTGAGAAGAGGTACCCCGGCATGACAAAGTCAAAGATCGACCAGAGCTCCAGCAGCCGATTCTCAATCGGCATTCCCGTAATTGCGAAACAACAGCCTGCCTTTAACTGCTTTACACTTTTGGCATTCCATGTTTCCGGATTCTTGATGTTCTGTGCTTCGTCCACAAAAACATAAGAAAACTTCATATTCTCATAGAGTTTCTGGTCGTTACTGAGCATATGATAGGAAGTGACAAGCAGGCTGTACTTACCTGCTTCAGACAGAAGCTGTGCCCTTCTCTCTTTTGTCCCCTGAACGATCAGTACTTTCAGTTCAGGCAGAAATTTTCCGGCCTCCTGCTTCCAGTTATAGAGAAGAGATGTGGGTGCGGTCACGAGCGACGGAAGCGTTAATTTCTTCCGTTCTCCTGCCAGGAATGCCAGCACCTGAAGTGTCTTTCCAAGGCCCATCTCATCTGCCAGTATTCCGCCAAAGGAGTATGAGGAAAGCTGCTTCATCCATCGGATGCCCTGAATCTGATAGTCCCTGAGAATCCCTTTTAGATGATCCGGGAATAACTTTTCTTTCGTGTCATCGGATTCACCGTCCAGAGAACGGATCAGACCGCCGAACCTCTCATCCATAATCGCACCCGAGATGCCATTCTCCTTTCGATAGCGGTCAAGATAAAGACAGCGATTCAGAGGAACTTCGAAGATTCCGTTATGAACAGAATCGGCATCCAGCCCCAGACCATTGATCAGGCCAATAAATTTCTCACTGTCGGCTGTATTCAGATTCACGATAGACCCATTTCTCAGACGATAATATTTTTTACCGGCTTTGATGGCATCCAGAAGTTCTTCCAGCTCTTCATCACTCACATTTTCAAGATTAATATCCATATGAATGACGGATCCATCCTCGGAGAGCGACAGGCCTCCAAGTTCGGGACTTTTCACATACAGCTTTTTAAAATCCTGAGAATAATAGATTTCGGACAGCTTTTTCAGTTCGGTCAGATCATCGGTCAGAAGATGAACAATCCTCTCTACTTCATTCAGGATATACAGCTTTTCAAGCTTTCGAAATCCGAGAGCTTTCATCTGAGAAGTAATCGCATGCTCCCGGTCATATTCGCGGTTTCTCTTGTCAACAGCTTCACTGCCGAGCGGGTTATAGACCTGAGCACCATAACAAAATTCCACTTTCGATATGATTCCTCCCATTGCAGTGTCAAAATATACTTTGCTGACCAGACGGCTCTGCTCCAGTTTCTTCCTGGTCTTTGTATCCAGCTTAATCTTAATTTCTTTCCCGAACACCTCCAGAAAGTTCTTCCGGAAGAGTTTCAGATCCTCCGGGGCAATCTGTATTCTGATCTTACAATTGTCGTTCTGATAAGGATTGATCTGACGGAAAAGTTCAGATTCCTTCCCGGTAAGTTTTGCAAGCACTCTCTTGCCATCGAGATATAGATAACTGTAATCTGAGACAAGTGGCTGAAAAACACCATAATCCGTATAATCGATCATCAGGATGCTTCCTGTCTTTTCCTGTGCGGCTGACACTTTTAATGTAAGGTCAGATCGGATATTAAACTCTTTTCCTCTTGTTTTGACATTCAGTTTTCCTCTCTCCTGCCACAAAAGATCCAGAAAGCGGTTCCGGTACATTTCATCGATGCGAATCCTTCCATCCTCGATCAGCACGCCCGTTTCTACCTGTTTCTGTTCGTTCTTTAAAGTACAAAGGTACATCAGTATCTTTCGGTCAGATTCCGGAAAAAACATTCGGTCAGGTTCAAAGATGAAGTCTTTATGAAAGCGATATGCTCTCTGCTGTTCCATCTCGTCAAGAAATTCTCCGGGATATCTGACCGGATACATCCGGTCAGCACCCGCCGACAATTCGAGAGACAGGTTTTTATCTTCATCCGGAAAGATCATGTTGATGTTCAGGCGCACCTGAAGCTTCCCATACGTCGCACCCGATCCGGCGGCAAAAGATGTATCCCGAAAATTAATCAGTTCTTCCCTCAAACTCTTTCTCCTCTCAATTTACCTTTTCAAATCTCGACAGATCCTCGATCTGAAACAATGCCGCCGACATCTTCTCGTCTTCATTTTCATCCTCCGGGAGATCTCTTTTGATTGTTTTCTGTTCCAGATACTCCTCTTCTCGCCCTACTTCACGCTCGATGGTCAGTGAATAAATCAGGTTAAAACGATCATAGATGGTGTGCTGTTTCAAATCGGAAAGGCAGATCATCTGTGTATGATACTTCTTTGAGATTTCAAACAGTGGTTTCAGCAGATGTTCCGATGTGATCGGTCCGAAGGAATTATCCATAATCAAAACCTTGCTCTGTTCCTCATCCTGCAGCGCAGCCTCTCCGCGCATATAGCTCAAAAGGGAGATAAATACGACAAACGCACTGACAAAACGCTCTCCACCGGAATTCTCCTCGATCACCTGTCTCCAGCTTTTCTTTCTCAGACGATTCGGTTCAATCTTAATCATATGAATCCGTATATTGTTAATACCGGCAAACCGGTCGAATAAAGCAAACGTATTAATTTCATTCATCAACAGGTTTTCAGCGGATTTTTCCTGCCTGAACAAGGTCTCGCATTTACCGATTGTTGCTTTCAGATATTCCCTCAGAGCTGTGGTATCGAGACTATCCTTAGGCGGAAGTTCCATGATGAGCATCTTACACCTGCGTCCCTCCACATCGATCACAGAATTCTTATCAATACTGTTCATCTCATCATATACATTCTTGAGATAGCTGATGGTATTGTCAACAATTCCCTTTTCCATGTCATCCATTTTGTTCAGGTCAATCGAATTCTGAGCAATCTTTCTGTCGATCTGCATGGATACCCGCTCCAGTGCGTGGAGTGCAAGATCCGGCTGGTATCTTTTTTCACCCGCCAGGATAGATCCGAAGAGGGCCTTGAACATCTCATTCTTTCCGGAAAACCCTGTCTCCAGTTTTCGATAAACGGCTGACAGAATATCTTTTTGCCCGCCGATTTCTTTCGCTGTATTTTTCTCTTCTTTCAGCCGCTCTCTCACCCATGTCCTGAGATCATCCAGTACCACAAAATCATCACGATGACCGCCGGAAAACTCTTTAAATTCCTCCAGCGTGAACAGCATCTGATCCAGATCTTTGCTCTGCTTTTTCAGGTTCATCATCTGGAGATCATATCTGTGAAGAACTGCCAAAAGCTCCTTTTTATCGGATGCGAAATTCGTATGCCTGATCTCTTCTTTCGGTATCGGCTGTTCCTGTCCGCAGCGATCTGAGATCATCTTAAGTGCATATTTTACATCTGAGTTCTTCTCCGCGAATTCGATTCCCAGTGCATCCATACGATCCTTCTGCTGATCCTGGTCCTCTTCCAGTTCCCTGCATGTCTGAATATATTCTTCATGACGGGACGAACTGTACGTTCTGCCTTCGCATTCATTCTCCGGAATATGAAGCTTTTCCAGTTCTTTTTTCCTGGTGTCCCTTCGATTTCTGTAATCCTCGAGAATTTCACGTAAGTTTTGAATCTTTCCATTTGACTTGAAGGTCAGGGCCTTTAGCTTTGCTTCCAGATTCTCGGCTTCTCCCGGAATTCTTTTTCCTGATTTTACATTCTGATACTTAAGATACTGTTTCCGATTATACTCCAGTCTGTTGTCCAGACTTCTGAGAAGGTCTTCCTGCTCATAGAGTTCTGTGGATACCCGTTCCGTGTCCTCTTCCAGCCCCCGGATCTGAACCTGTGAATTCTCCTCCGTTCGGTCAAGTTCCCGATTCTTCTCCAACGCTTTCACAATCCCCGGAATCCGGTCAAGCAGGCTGCATATCTCTCTTTTTTTCCGGGAAAATGCTTCCTTTTGCATCTCCTGTTTCTGGGTGACATTTTTATTTTCGGACAGACGGTTTCCCCATTCCTCAAGTTTCGAATTCAGGCTTAGAATCTTTTGTTCATTTGAATGAATCTGATCTTTCATTCTCTCACATTCCGAAACAATCCGGTCTGCTTCGGCTTTTGTGTACGTGAACTGATCAACCGTCAGAATATCAAGTTCTGTGTGTCTCAGAGACTGTCTCGCCGATGACAGAGCCTCCTCATTTCTGCCAATCTTATGCGTGATTTCATCTGAAAGTTCCTTCACAAAGTTTTTGTTGATCAGACGGTCATCATAAGTAACCAGAAACTGGAGATTCCCCAGTGTATAAACATTTCTTCCGGATTTCTCAGCAGCGATATGATCGAGCGTCTCTCTCTCAAGCAATGGAATGTACGATGGAAGAGACCCGTCGAACTCCATTTCTCTGATCTGTTCCATGTCTTTCTTCGATACTATGACTGCTGCTGCAAGGAATGGATTTTTCTTCAACAGTTTTGTCTTGCCGTACCTGTCCATGGATGCGTTTTTCAGCCATTCATATCCATGTTCCACATAGATCCCATGCTCCTCAAGTGTCTTTGCAATCTCTGCCGGGAGTTCTTCGATACTGTCAGATTCATACTGACTTCTCTGTTTTTTCAGAATTGAATTATCGAGCGTCAGTTCCTGGATCAGTCCGCTGTACCTTTCTGCCTCAGCATGGAGAATCTCAAGATTTCTATCCCTTTCAAACAGAGTTGATTCTCCACGCTGGATAGATGCCAGAACTCTTTGTACTTCCTGTTTCTTTTCTTCGAAACTGTCACGATTGTTTTTGGCTCTGTTATCCTCTGTGGCAAGGTTTTCTCTCTGCCCGATACATTCTCTCAGCTTTCTATTGAGTTCATCCTGCTTCTGCCTGATTGACAATGCCTGGTTTTCCAGCTTCTCTCTTCGGTCATGCTGTACCTTCTCTTCCTTTTCCAGACTGTCCCTGACCGTTTTGGCATCCAGAAGCTGTGTTTCATCTTTCCGTGAGAGATACTCGTTCATCTCCGGGTAAGAAGCTACAAGTTCTTTCTCCCTTTCTTTGTAGGCATTGATGTTCGTCAGCAGGATAATTTTCTCTTTTTGTGCCTGATTCAGCTGTTCTCTGGCAGTCTGAATATCTTCTCTGGTCCGGATCTTACGATCTTTTATTTCCTGTAGCAGCCCCGCCTCTTTGGATCTTCTGTCTTTTAATCGAATTTCCTGCTCCCGGTAAATCTCTTTCAGCGAATAAGAGAGATCTGATACCAGTTCCCTTTGGTCTTCCTGTTTCAGATTTTCTTTTTCCAGTTCTGTCTCAAACCCGGATATCCGGCTGTCCAGCTCCCGGATTTCTTCCCTGCCCGATAGCGCCTGCATGACATGGATCTGGTGTCGGGACTGACTGATCTTCTGTTCCAGACCTCCAAGCTTTTCTGAAAGTTCATTTTTATTGTTTCGGATCTGTTCTAATTCCTGACTGACCTTGTGATAGTCACCGGAAAGTTTCTCATACTCCAGATGATCTAACTTTGCCTGCGTCTGTTCCCGGGAAATCCGAAGCTCTTCGTGCGATCTTCCGAGAGCCGCCAGTTTTTCATGTACCGCCTCTGCCGCATCGCCAAGCTGTTCTTTGCATGTTCTGCTCTGTTCCAAATAATCAGATTGTTTCTTTAATTCATCGGCAAGCTTTCCGGAGGCAGTACGAAAATCTTCAAACACCTCACGTTCCTTTACCATACCTTCATTTTTCACACGCAGGGAGGCATGATTTTTGATGAGTTCGCGAATATTTTCAATGACATTGCCACCCTGATTCAGCTGATCTTCTATTGTCGGAAGAAACCACTTTTTGATCAGAGCACCACTTGTCTTGCAGTCATTAAAGAATGAATTCAATCCGGCTTCCGATTCATTAATCTTCACCATCAGATTCTTCCACTCATCCACATGGATCTGATAGGAAAGCAGTCTGCGGTTATATTCTCTTTTATCATCCGGAAGTTCCCAGCGGTAAATCCACACCGGTTCCCCTTCTTTTTCCGCATCTGAGAGTTTTTTAATGACCTTCTCAAACTCCAGCATCCGGACGATACCCTTCTTCTCCTCCAGTAATTCAATATTACTGATATCAAAGCCTGAGGCATGCTCATATTCCGAGATAAAGGTTACAACCTTCAGTCGCTCATTATTCTCCTCCGCATTCTGGCTGAAGACTTTTTTGATACCGATTCCCGTCATCACTCTCTTAGACTGTCCGTCCAGAATCCATTCAATCATGATGTAACACGGAGATTTTGTGTTTTTGAAGTAACCTTTTAACTTTCGATTTTTAAGCTTCAGTTTGGGTACAACCGGCTGCATCATCATCTGTACCATGACCGTCTTCCCGCCGCCGTTTTCCAGATTCAACAGGGCATCCTCGCCCTTTCCAAAGTCAAACGTCTGATCGTATATATGCCTGTTTTCGTTATAAACAAAGTTAATAATCCTTACTTTTGCGATTTTAGCCATCGTTTCTCCTTGCCGCCTTATCTTTCCAGTAATTTTTCAATTGTCTCTATTCGCTCTCCGTCCAGGAAATGATACATCATCAGATTTGTAAACTTTGCTGTGGGCCGAACTTCATCCTCAGCCTTATCGAAGATCAAAAGCCTCTGCTTTTCCATAAATCCACAGACACTTCGCAGGTACCCGTATTTGGTCTTTCTTCTTCCCGGTTCATCGATCACCAGCGAACTCCACTGATCATACATAGACAGAATATCCATCCCGGCTTCTTCCTGCTCCTGTTCAATATTCTTCTTTTTCGCGGCAAAAGCCAGACGTTCACTGACAATCTCCTCAAGATCCGGAATTCTGATAAAGTCTCTTGATTTTACAAAGCTGCCCTTTCCACTGAAAAATGTGACAATCAGGATTGTTATGATATATTGTGACAGGTAAAAGTCAACTTTCCTGGCATCATAGCTGATTACCTTCTGCAGTGTCATATCTTTAATCCCAAGCACATCATTTTCCTCATCCGGGATCAGATAGACAACCTGATTAAAACGTTCAATCGAGACATCACTTTCTTTTGCCAGTATTTCCAGCACTTCTCTCACATCACTGTCCGAATAATCCATATAAAGTTCTTTATTATTTTCAAAGCTGAGTTCCCCTTCCTTCAGCAGAAAATAATAAATTCTCATTGCCTTTTCAAGATTTGCTTCCGTCACTCGTATCTGCCTCCATCTTAAATATCATGTCCGGACATCGAAGCCCCTTTGTAATCTCCATAGCTTCACCTTCCGTGGAACGCTCCGGAACAAAAACCGATTTATCCCGACAGGTTTCAATGACCAGCCTCCGGATTTTCTCATACTCTCTGTCCTGACTGATCAGTTTTAACACGCAATACTTGATATCAAACTCCTCAGAGGGATTAAAGATTGTCGTGTTCTTCTGCTGCTTCATCGCCTGAAAGTCAACCTCTTTCTGTGTACTGAGACTGAGCAGAACATCCCTGAATATCCTGATGTCCGGTACCAGACGACGATACTCTTTTCTGGCATCCAAAAGCAGACGTTCAAGCTTTATTTCCTGATTCGGAGAATTCATAGTATACTTACAGATCATCTCGAAAATGTTCAGATACTTCTCATTTCTTTCGCGTATCCTGACTTCACTCTCGCTTTCCATGTTGCTGAAATACTTCTCCGACATCAGAATCCCGCTGTCTGTGCTATCGGCCTCTTCTTTTTGAATTCTCTGTTCCTTTAATGCCTTTGAAAGATTGAAAAAATGATTCACCTGCGGTTTGAATAAAGGCCTCAGTACCTTAATCAGTGGCTCACTTAACGTAATATCATCCTCAAGTTTTTTCAGCACAGTGTCCTCAAAATTCATTCGGTTTTCGAACCCAATATACAGAAGTTCATCCACTGCTTCATTATATATCTTCTGAAGTTCCTGCTGCTTCAGTAAAAGTTTTGACTGCTCCGTGATAATCATGACCAGCTTTTTTCTGATATAAATAAGATCTTCTCTTGCTTTTTCAAGTGCTTTCAGATTCGTGCCATCCTTCGGCTCCATAGAGCTCTGTACTCTCGAAATCATCTCATATAAGCTGTCGTACCCTTTTTCTGTTCATCCAGCGTATCAAAGGTACTGTTGTAAACTTTCTCATACTCATCAATCCCGGCATTTCCGATATCTTCCTTTACCTTCTTGATGAAATAATTGATTTTCTGAATCTGGGTTTTGCTCAGTGAAAAGAGATGATCCACACTGTTTCTGGCATCCGCAAAGTTACGCTTTTTGATAGACAGACTCAGTTTGAACTGTTCAATGGAAATCTGCATGGTCTCTTCGATTTCCAGTGTGTTGAACATGAATTTATAGCCCTGCGGAGTCATATAATAAGAATATACCGCGTCAATTCCCTGTGCCGTGCGTTTATCGTCGATCAGTTTGATATGAATTCTTTCTTCTCTGTCGGCCTCAAAATTGTATGTATGAAAATAATAAGGAATTCCCAGGTTCTGCAGACATTCCTTTACAAGACAGTCTGTGAGATCCGGATATTCCTCATCCGCCAGGTTTTTATGCAGATATTCCATGTCCATCCGTCTGATAAATCCTGCAATATCCTGTTTTGAACATGTCTCCTCCACCAGAGACTTTTCCATAATAAAGCAGAGTACCAGCATAATCAGATTCAGGGATTCCGATCGCGATAATCCATAATCCCGAAGCTTCTGTTTTCTCGAGACCTTTTCCGTCAGAAAATCAACGATCGCAACAATCTCTGAACGTTTATGGAACTCCTTTAAAAATTCATAGGTCAACTGATTCTTCACACTCCTTCCATTTATCAGGTATACGATACCATATGCTTATCTTTTGGTCAATTATTTCCGGTCCGGATTGCTTCTTCCAATCAGTACTTCTTTCCCGCGAAACGCAAACCCGTATTTTCGTATCTGAGCTTCTGAAAATCCTTTTGAAACAAGGCCTACATCATATTTCTTTTCATCGATTTGTTTCAACGCTTCTTTTACCGTATCGCTCAACTCTTTTTCACCATCCGGATCCTGCACTTTAAATTCAATGATATAAGCCGGCAAACTGATATCCTTTGGTTCCAGCATGACATCATACCTTCCAAATCCACTTTCACGATTAGAAAGGATCCGATACTGATCTTCTAATTCAACCATTAGTCCAAGAACAAAGCCATGATAGAAACGCTCCGGTTCACTCTCTCCTGACGGTTTCTTTCCGCTGTCAAAGAAACTGAACGTTGCCTGTGCAACTCTGTTCATGTATACGTTCATAGCTTTGATATCGTCCTGAAGCAGCGCTTTTATAAAATCGTTATAGCTAGAGGCAGATTCAGAAAACCATGTTCTGACCAGATCTCGAAACATAATTTTCACTTCAAAATTGGTGATTTCCAGGCTATAGATCTTTCTCCAGTCCACAGAACTCTCTTTAATTCCGGCTCCAGATACCTTTAGGTATCCACCGGCAAGCAGCAAACTCCAGATCGCACTCTCATCGATATCCAGCTGTTCATAGACAATCTGCTCGTCAAGCTCTGTCATGATGCTCTCGCCGGCTAACAGGTCTTCAAACGTCTCTTTAATCTGACTGCTTCCCCGCCTGATCAATTCTCCGATCAGTCGATTGCTGCTGGTATTCGCCCAATAAGGTCCTACTCTTCCCTTATCCAGAAAGTTTATGATAGACCACGGATTATAGATATCTGTCCGACTTCCAAAGGTGAATCCGTCATACCACTTTTTCACATCTTCTTTTTCATCTGATAAACCATACTCATTAAGAACCTGAAACACTTCAGCTTCAGTAAAACCGAAACTGTCTGCATACTCATCCGAAACCGTTGTAACCACCTTCAGATTGTTCAGATCTGAAAAGATGGATTCTTTACTCACTCGGGTGATTCCTGTCATAATCGCTCGCTCCAGATAAGGATTGCTCTTGAAAGAAGCGTTAAACAGACTTCTTGTAAATGAGGTCAGGTTCTCCCAATATTGATTGACATACGCTTCCTGCATCGGGGTGTCATATTCGTCCATAAGGATAATCACTTTTTTCCCGTAATATTTATACAGATAATTCGACAGACGCCGGATAGAAATGCTAAGTTCATAATCTTCCATATCTGCGGAAATACTGTGAAAATATTTCTTTTCTTTCTCATTCAACACATCGCTGTTTCCAAGGAAATCAAACCGGTTATACAAGTCAACGATATTTTCTCCGATTTTCTTCCGGGCCTGCGGATAGGCTGTCTCTTTTATGTCATCAAAGCTTAAAGATATCACGGGATAGGTCCCCTGAAGTGATCTGTAAGCTTCCTGTTTCCAGATAGTAAAGTTCATGAACAGATCACTGCGTCCTTTGTATTCGATGGAAAAAAACTGCTCAACCATACTCATCAGCAATGTCTTTCCAAAACGGCGCGGACGGGTAATCAGCGTCACCTTATCGCCGCTGCCCCACCATTCTTCTATGAAGCCTGTCTTATCAATATAGAAAAAATTGTTTGTAATCAACTCGGCAAAATCCTGGTAGCCTATGGCAACCTTCTTTTTCATGCCTGTCACCTCCTTTTTCCTCAAATTCAGTGTTCTCTTACGGTCTATCTTCTTTTTTCATTGTAATATATTCGCCGGCACTCTTCAAGCAGGTATTACACTATCATTTGCTTCCTTTGATTTCATCACTGATATATTCTGATTCTTTCTATCAGGATTATCATAATGGCATATTTAAAAATATTTTAACCAGGACAGGAAAGACGAATTATATGATGGCTCAGATCATCGTTACCTTTGTATCCTCCTTTCTTGTATTTTTTGTTACACTTTTTATGAATCTCATGATTGTAAAAGTGACTTTTCCGTCTGTTGGATTTGAAAATAATTTTGGTTTTCCGCCTTATGATATTGCTGTCCAAAACTACGATAAATCATATTTTCTAGATTTTGTCAGAGTGCAGAATCCCTTCCTTTATAATGTCATTGCTTTATTTATCTTGAGCGTACTTGCAGGACTGATCAGTATCTTTACCTATGCGATATATTTTCTTTTCCTGGAAAAGAACCGTATCTATGGTCTGTTTGTATCGTTTCTATGCTGCACAGTTGCGGATATAGCCTTGGGGATGCTTGGACACTGGGATTTATCCTTACTCAATCAGTTGAATCCGTTTCACAAAGGAAATGGTCTGCCTTTGATTGTCTGGGGGATGATCTTTATCGTGATTTCTATATTTCTCCTGATACAGAAAGGAATTAGAAATGAATTTATCTGATAGAGGGCTTCGAACCAGCAATTTTACATACCAGATTTTGAAGAAAGAAATTTTGCGTTATAGAAATAAAATAATTATGGCGTTTCTGATTGGAAGTGTCTTTTTTATCTCACTAACATCTGTAGAGATAAAAAACTTTTCTTTAATCGAAGTATTTCAGGCAGCTTATTCCTTTGACTTTTTATTATTTATTTTCCTGTTGTTGTTTATCTTTTTGATCAGTGACATTCTTGCTAATTATGATAAAAGCATTCTTCTGACCAGAAACTCAGATCTGAATTCCTGGTGCATTCAGAAAATATCCGTGTGCCTGTATTCTGCGATATGCTATGTTCCTTTTATAAATGCGCTTTTTCTGCTGTCAATATTTGTACATCGGTTTACAGGGATGGTATCGTTGAAGTTTGTAGTGTTTTGGATATTCAGTATTCTGTTCCAGGTGATGGGATTCACGATTATGGGGCTGTTATATCTTCTGATTTCGAACGTGACAAAATACAAGGTCATTGCAGGTATCGTGACTTACGTAATTGTTATTATTCCAAATCTTATCCAGGGTATGTTTTATGCCAAAGTTAATGGTTTTGCGAACTATATGTTCCTGACGAACCTGAACCAAGACTTTACGATCACTGATCTTATCTTACAGCTGATTGTCTTCTCAATTATTGGAATGATTTTATTGTTTCTAAATCTGATTGTCGTTAAGAAAAAAGATTTATATCTGGAGTGATATTATGAATTATAAAATTTTGGTAAATAAGAAAATATGGAAGTCATGGTGGATCATATTGCCGGCAAGCTTATTCGTCAGTTATTACTATTTCAACAATATGGACTTGTATAACGGTATGGCCGGGGGTAAATCATTTCAACTGGGTGAACTCTTTTTAGTGATGTATGGCAGTCTGGAACCGGGCTTGATCAAACAGGTGCTTCCACTCCTTATGCTGCTGTATCCCTTGTTTTTACTGGTTTACTATCTGGGAAATGATATACAGGACTTTTATAAGACAAATGCAAAGTATATTTTTACCAGAACGCAGAATCGGATGAAATGGTCTGTCATATATCTGCTCAGGCTGTTTATCAGCATAATCGTGTTTTATTTCATACAGGATATCGGTACACTGGCAGTAGGTCTGGTGAAGGGCGCAAGGGTATCATGCGGAGATTTTAAAATTCTGTTTTCTGTTTTTTTGATTCAGCTGGCAGCCGGCTTTTTTCTTCTGCTGATTCTGAATCTGTCTGCGGTATTGCTGGGGATGACCTATTCGTATATTCTTGTGTTTTCAATCTGTTTATTTTCATTTACAGTAACAGGTCTGATCTCTGAATATGCCCCGGGAATTGTTGAATTCACAAAATGGCTGCCAACTTCCCAATTTATTCTGGGATGGCATCAGGAGAATTTTACTTTTGCGTTTACATCAATCTATCTGCTCGTTGGATTTGTGATACTGATTACAGCCTTTCTTGTATTGACGGACCGGATGGATATCTATTAAATAGTTTTCATGAGGAGGAAAGCAGTTTGAGTTATATAGAAGTGAAGCAGTACACGAAAGTGATTAAGGGCAATACAGTCCTGGACCATGTGAATTTAAATCTGGAAAAAGGGAAAATCTACGGATTTGTGGGAAGTAATGGTTCCGGGAAAACGATGTTATTTCGTGCAGTCAGTGGTCTGATCAAACCAACGGAGGGATCTGTCCACATCGACGGAAAACTTCTTCATAAGGATATTTCGTTTCCGCCGAGTCTCGGCGTCATCATAGAATCACCGGGGTTCTGGGACGAACTGACCGGGTTCGAGAACCTGGAACTTCTTTCTAAGGTAAAAGGAGTGATTGGGTCTGAAGAGATAAAGAACGCCATAGAACGGGTTGGATTGAATTACAAAGATGCCCGCATCTATAAGAAATTTTCTGTGGGTATGAAGCAGAGGCTGGCTATGGCGCAGGCAGTCATGGAATCCCCTGATTTGCTGATACTGGATGAGCCTACGAGTGGACTGGATGAAGACGGCATCAGCCGTATCCGGAATATGATTCTTGAAGAGAATCAAAGAGGCGCGACCGTTTTGATTGCCAGCCATAACAAGGAAGATATCAGTCTGCTGGCGGGGAAGATATACCGGGTCGCTGATGGAAAAGTTCACGCTGAGGAGAAGAAGTCATGAAAAGATTTATAAAAAGGATCTATGGTATCATGGGCATCCTGATTCTTGCAGCTGTCGGTTTCGGTTTATTCACAAGAAAATCATTTAAAGCGGAAAATCTGAACCTGGATTCTAAAGAAAATGCGGAGGTCATCCTGTCAGATACACTTGACGGATATTTTGATAACGATATCAGTACGTACGAGGAACTAGCAGATCAGTCGGATCTCATTGTTACAGGAAGCATTACGGGAAAGCAAGGGGTATACTCCCAGGCTCTCAAAACAAAGTTTCACATTGATCAGATAATGAAAGGAGATTCCGGAGAAAAAACTCCTGAAAATATATACGTCTATGAGCCAAGTACCTTTTCATTCGATACCTATGATGTTTTGTCAGGATACAATGTTATGAAAGAGAATACCGATTATATTCTGTTTTTAAAACATCTCAAGATCCCTGATGGTTATAAATATAAGAACGACGAAGCCATTACGTTTCTGCCTGTGTCAACCTGTTATTCGAAATATACTCTGAATGACAGACGGACAGAAGAAAGCGTCAGTGGGTCAGAGAAACTCACTTATGAGCAGGTGAAAGATATGGGAATTATAACGGATGATCAGGAGATTACAGATACTTATAATGCTTTAAAAAAAGAAGTGATGGATTCCCTGGGAGAGTGGTAACACATTTACGATATATATTGAAAGAATCCTCCTCTCATGCTATGATGTTGGGGTCAAATGTAATTTGACCCCTATGATTTAACTAAATAATCCAGAGCTGTTAGTTTTAATCTTTTTCACTGAAGGGAGTCCGTTATGAGTTTGTATCTGAATAGTATCAAACCGTTTGCATTATATCGAAAAGCTGCAAACAGCCCTTATTTTGTTGATAAATCTGCCCTTTTAAGGGACTTGTTTCCGCTGATCGCGGCCGACTCTAATTATGTCTGTATTACACGCCCCCGCCGCTTTGGAAAAACTGTAATGGCTAATATGATTGCTTCTTATTTCAGCAAAGGTGCTGACAGCCATACTGTTTTTGATCACCTGGAAATTGCAAAAGACAGACAATATCAGGACCACCTGAATCATTATAATGTGATCAACATTGATTTCAGCGTCATCGATGACAGTTGTCATGACTACGATCTCTACATTTCAAACATCAAAAGGATCTTAACAGAAGACCTGCAGGAATCTTTTCCTGAGTGTCAGGATGCCTTTGAAAAATCAAGAAATCTTGTAGAATACATGGAACGTATCTACACGCAGACAGGAGAAAGTTTTATATTTGTCCTGGACGAATGGGATGCGGTGTTTCATATGCCCTTTATGTCTACTCAAGACACAAGTTCGTATCTGAGATTTTTAAAATTTCTGCTGAAAGACAAGGTTTATGTCTCCCTGGTTTATATGACAGGAATCCTTCCCATTGCGAAATACTCCAGTGGTTCAGAGCTGAACATGTTCACAGAGTATACGATGGTAAATCAAAATAAGTTCAGTGAATACTTCGGTTTTACAGACAGCGAGGTTGACATGCTATATCAGCGCTACCTTGATAACCAGAGTACCACAGCTGTTTCAAGAGAAGGATTGTGTTTGTGGTATGATGGATATCACACTGCCTCTGGTGTGCAGGTTTATAATCCACGATCTATTGTGCTGGCACTTTCTAATAATCAACTCTCCAGTTACTGGACAAGTTCCGGACCCTATGATGAAATCTTTTATTATGTAAAAAATAATATTGCAGATGTAAGAGATGATCTGGCACTGCTGGTTGCAGATGAACCAGTGTCTTCCAAGATAGAAGAATATGCTTCTGTCTCCATGGAATTAAAGACAAAAAGTCAGATTTTCTCTGCTATGGTTGTCTATGGATTTTTGACCTATGATGATGGGAAACTTTACATTCCCAACAAGGAATTAATGGACCAGTTCGTTAAAATGCTACAGGAAGAAGAATCTTTGGGTTATGTATATAAGCTCGCAAAAGCTTCGGACAAAATGCTCTCCGCTACCCTTCATGGAGACACTGCTACTATGGTGGACATCCTTTCTTATGCGCATAATACAGAAGTCCCCCTTCTCTCTTATAATCATGAAGTTGAACTCACTGCTATTGTGAATCTCGTCTATCTTTCGGCAAGAGACAGGTATTTCGTTGAGCGTGAAAATAAGGCAGGTACTGGCTTTGTCGATTTTATATTTTATCCTTATAAAAAAGGAGATGACTGTATCATATTAGAATTAAAGATCAATCATTCCCCGGAAGAAGCACTACAACAGATCAAAGAGAAAAACTATGCACTTCGTTTTAAGGGAAATTTGGGAGAGGACGCTCCATATACAGGACGTATTCTGGCTGTCGGAATTGGATACAGCAAAAAATCAAAAAAACATTCCTGCATAGTGGAACAGTTAGAGTGATCGTATATAAATTAAGGAGGTGACACCAATGTCTTTCGTACCAAATGATCCCAGCCGGCAGCAGCTTTCTTTTCTCGATCCTTATAATACATTAACCGACCGTGAGAAGAAGGTTCTTGATGATTCCTGGGCAAAATACTTTTTCGATTATATTTTTTCCAGAATTGATGAGATGCCTTATGCCGTGCTCTACAGCGATAAGGAATCCAAGCCGAATACTCCGGTCAATATTCAGGTCGGAGCGTTAATTATAAAAGAACTCCTTGATTTATCGGATGAAGAGTTCATGAGTGCTCTGATGTTTGATATTCGCTTTCAATATGCCCTGCATACGACTTCCTATATTGAACAGCCCCTCAGTGTCAGAACGATGAGCCGCTTTCGTGAGCGGTGCAGCACCTATAAAAAAGAGTCAGGGGTTGATCTTCTCTACAATACCATCGCATCCCTGTCTGATGAGTTAAGTGAAATTTTAAACATCGACCATACACTGAAGCAGGTTGACAGCTTAACGCTCTCCTCCAATATTGAGAAGATGAGTCAGCTGGAACTTCTCTATACATGTGTTTCAAATCTTGCGGAAGAAGTACATGCGAATGGAGATTCTCTTCCGGAAGAATTGATGCATTATACACAGGACGATGACCGAAATGACATCATTAATCAGAACCGAAGTGAAGAGACCACAGATAGGATTCATACACTGCTTGAAGACGCCGAAACGTTGAAGTCAGCCTGCGGAGCAAAATACGATGAATCCAGCTGTTACCAACTGCTGCTTCGGGTATTACAAGAACAAACAGTCAAAGGCAGAGATACTATCTGACTATTTTAAAAAAGGGGACTGCCTTGGCAGTCCCCTTTAAGTTGTTTCCCGGTCTTTACTCTGTCACTCTTTTATAATTATCTTCAACTGCTTCCCAGTTGATCACATGGTAGAAAGCATCCACATAATCGGCACGGACATTTTTATACTTTAGATAATAAGCATGCTCCCACACATCGATTCCGAGAATCGGCACATAACCTGCCCCATCCATCAGTGGATTGTCCTGATTCGGGCTGGATGATAGCTTAAGCGCACCCTCCCGGTTTGCCGAGAGCCATGCCCAGCCTGACCCAAACTGTCCAACCGCTAACGCTGACAATTGATCCCGGAAAGACGAGAAATCTCCAAATGTATCGTCAAGGAGTTTCCCGAAAGATCCTCCGGGTTCTCCCCCGCCATCCGGACGAATTGTGGAAAAGTAAAGATTATGATTGTAAAAGCCTCCTCCATTGTTGCGAATCATCTTGCGCAGGCCTTCATCTGATATCGAATTCAGAGAAGAAAGAAGGCCCTCAATATCCTTGTTGATTCCGGCTTTCTGCACAGCTTCATTTAGATTTTTTGTATAAACTGCATGATGTTTAGAATAATGAGTTTCCATTGTCAGAGCATCAATATACGGTTCAAGATCATCGTAAGAATACGGTAACTTATATTGGGTAAACATAGGCAAAACCTCCTTATCAACTGTAAATTAACATGTTGTAGTTAGTTGTATCTAACTTTTATGTCTATCTTATCAAACTATATCAATTACGTCAAGTATTTTAGATAAATATTTTCAAATTTTCCGATCTTATCAAACCCCCCTATTTCGTGTATACTATGATGTAGAAATCAGAAGGTAAAGGTATACGATATGGCAATTAACCCTGCAGCAAGAAGAATACTAAAGGCACTTTCCTTCGACGGAATCGAAGTGGATGCCTCCAGACACCTGGCGAATCTCAAAAGACTGGATCCGCTGAAGATCTTTTATAAAACAATTGATTACCCCATCTATAACGGAACACATGAAGTTCCCACCAGAATATTCTTTCCCCATGAACGCGCCTATAAAAATACAGGGGCAGAGCAATATAAGGTTATGATCTTCATTCACGGCGGAGGATGGGTGACAGAAAGTATCGACAATTATGAGAGAATCTGCGCAAGACTTGCAAACGCCACGGAGCATATTGTCGTCTCCATTGATTACCGTCTGGCACCGGAGAACAAATTCCCGACAGGACTGGAAGATTGTTACGCAGTGGCTAAGGCAATCTTTACAAAACGCTTTATTCTGAACACAAATCCGGAAGACATCACCCTGATCGGAGACAGTGCCGGTGGAAATCTGACAGCCGCTCTCTCGCTTGCAGCAAGGGACCGGGGAGAATTTATGCCTCTTCGGCAGATATTGATCTATCCGGCACTTTATAACGATTATTCAGAGAAATCGCCATTTCCATCCGTACAGAAAAATGGCTCTGATTATTTACTAACCGCCGGAAAAATGCAGGATTATATAGACCTCTACGCCCGAAACGAAGCAGATAAACAAAACCCGTACTTTGCGCCTCTCCTGGCACAGGATCTGTCAGATCAGCCGGATACTTTACTGATTACCGCAGAATATGATCCGCTTAGAGATGAGGGGGAGGCCTACGGAAAAGAACTTCTAAAAGCAGGAAATCATGTGGAGATTCGGCGGATTCCTGATTCCCTTCACGGATACTTCGCCCTTGGAATCAGGAATTCCTCTGTGCAAAAAAGTTTCCGTTATGTGAACCGATTTCTTAAAACTACACCAAACAGGGAGATGTAAAAATGCCAAAAGGAGCACGCTGGCGAAAACTGGATAACGCGGCAAAACTGTACTCCGCGACCAGTAATAAGAAAGATACACGGGTCTTCCGTTTCTACTGCATTCTAAAAGAGGAGGTGGATCCGGGTAAACTTCAGGAGGCTCTAGACAAAACGCTTACCGTCTATCCTGTATTTTTATCTGTGATGCGCAAGGGATTATTCTGGCATTATCTGGAGGACAGCAGCCTTCGCCCCTTTGTTGTAAAAGAACACAGGGAGCCCTGCAGTACTCTGTACATCAGAGATAAAAAAACACTCCTGTTTGAAGTCACCTATTTCGAAAGCAGGATTAACTTCGAAGTCTTTCACGCATTGACCGATGGCACCGGAGCCACCGAATTTTTACGGGAACTGGTTAAAAACTATCTGTATCTGAGTCATAAATCGGAGGGACTTCCCGATATTTCATTGAAAGATCCGGACATGACTGTAGAGGATCAGGAAAACGACGGTTTTTCAAAATATTATACAAAACTAAAAATACCGATAAGAGAAAAGCCAAGAGCCATCCAGATGAAAGACCTGCAAAGAGAAACAAGAGAACTGAATATTGATGAGCGGGTTCTTTCCGTAAAGTCCGTTCTCGCCCGCTCAAGAGAGCTCGGTGTGTCTATGACCGTGTTTTTAACGAGCGTATACATGATGGCGATTCATCAGGAAATGACAAGACGCCAGGAAAAGAATCCGGTTGTTCTCATGGTTCCGGTCAACCTGAGAAAATTCTTTTCTTCCAATTCCATGTTGAATTTCTTCAACTGGATTGAACCCGGATATCATTTTGAAAACGGCGAGGAATCTTTCGAGAATGTATTAAACTGTGTAAAAGAGTATTTTAAATCAGAACTAACGCAGGAACAGGTTTCCCGCCATATGAGTGAACTCGTTGCTCTGGAGATGCACCCTGTCTTAAAACTCGCTCCTCTGGAACTGAAAAACCTGTGTATCCGGGCAGGTGCCTATTACGCAGAAAAATATGTGACCGCTGTATTTTCTAATATGAGCGCAATTCATATGCCGGAAGAATATGCCCCTTATATCGAACGGTTTGGTGTATTCACCAACACGCCAAAGATGGAGCTATGCATGTGCTCGTTCGAGGATCAATTATCCCTCGGATTTACTTCACGTTATGACACGGAGAATATCGTGCGTAATTTCTACAGAATTTTAGAAGAACAGGGCATTCACGCGGAGAAACCAGAGCCCGAATATCCCGAGCCGGACGTACCTAGGAAATTAAAGGTCAAGATCTTTCGCATCTACTCTTTTATCTGTCTGGCGGCGATACTCGCTTTTACCGCATTGAACTTTATGTTCCATCCAAAAACACACTGGTCTTTATTCACCACTGCCGGAATCGGCAGTATGTGGCTTGCAACCTGGATTGGAGTCTCCAAACGATATAACCTGATGAAGAACCTCATGTGGCAGCTGATCCTTGTATCAGCAGGTTCTGTTCTCTGGGATCTCTCTACCGGATGGCATGGGTGGTCCGTGGACTTTATGCTCCCTGCCGTCTGTATGTCTGTTTCGCTTTCTCTGCTGATCATTGCGAAAATACAGGGACAAAGCGCCAGAGAGTATATGATTTATTTTGTCATGTCAGGAGCATATGGCATTATATTTCCATTAATCCTGCTCCTGAGCGGTGTAACAAAATTTCGAATTCTGTCCATCGTCTGTATTGTTGTATGCTCGCTGATATTACTGGCACTGCTCATCTTCCGATGGAGGGAATTTCAGGAGGAAATGCAGAAAAAATTTCATGTTTAAAAACACCGGCAGAGAACTTGAAATCTCCGCCGGGATTTTATTGATTTAAGAAAGGATCAAGATAATGACAGAAAGAGAAAAAATGTTCGCAGGAAAAATCTATGACCCCTTTAGTGAGGGAATGCCTGAAGAAAGGATTCGTTCACACGCCCTTTGCAAATCCTACAACGATACTACTGAAGTGGATGAAGAAAAAAGAGAGGAAATTTTAAAAGAGCTGATGCCCAATCGTGGAAAAAATGTATACTTGCAGGGTCCTGTCTATTTCGACTTTGGCAGACATATCTATATGGACGATGGAAGTTTTGCCAATTTTAATTTTACTGTTTTGGATGAAGGAAAAGTGACCATAGGTAAAAATGTCTTTATCGGACCTAATGTCTCTATCCTTACCCCCATTCATCCCTTACGTTTTCAAGAACGTAATATGTTTTTTAACAAAGAAACAGGACATACGACTAATCTGGAAAGAGCAGGTTCTGTAACCATTGGTGATAACTGCTGGATTGGTGGTAGTGTGACCATCTGTTCTAATGTAAACATAGGGGAAGGATGTGTGATCGGTGCAGGTTCCGTTGTTACAAGGGATATTTCACCACACAGCCTGGCTGTCGGTTCCCCCTGCTGTGTCCTTCGTTCTATAACAGAAGAAGACAGTATAAACTTACATCCCGAATACTTTCCGCCTTATTGACAACAAAATTCAGGAAAGATATACTATACTAAAGTAGTCTGGAAAGCACTGGAGGAATTACACATGACAAAAAAAGAACTGGCGCTTGAGGTTATCGAGCGTTTAAAAAAAGAATATCCCGATGCCGGCTGCACACTGGATTATAATGAGGCCTGGAAACTGCTCGTCAGTGTCCGTCTCGCCGCCCAGTGCACGGATGCCCGGGTAAATGTAGTAGTACAGGACTTATATGCAAAATTTCCGAATGTCGATGCTCTGGCAGCGGCAGATGTGAAAGATATTGAAGATATCGTAAGACCTTGTGGACTTGGCAGGACAAAGGCACGGGATATCAGCGCCTGTATGAAAATCTTGAAGGAAGAATATAATGGAAACGTCCCGAATGATTTCGATAAGCTTCTCAAACTTCCCGGTGTAGGACGTAAAAGCGCGAATCTGATTATGGGAGACGTCTTTGGAGCGCCTGCTATCGTAACGGATACACACTGTATCCGTCTGAGCAACCGTATTGGTCTTGTGGATCAGATCAAGACACCGAAAAAAGTAGAGATGGCACTCTGGCAGATCATCCCGCCAAAAGAAGGCAATAACCTCTGCCATCGTCTGGTCATCCACGGCAGAGAAGTATGTACCGCCCGGACGAAACCACACTGTGACCAGTGCTGTCTCAATGACATCTGCGCTAAAAATGGCGTAGAGCCCGCTCTCGTCAAATAAGCAGAAAGGATATTCATCTATGAATAGATATGAAAAATTCTCCACCCGAAGTCCGGGAATTATCGGTGGAGAACATTTTCGGCAATATTCCGTACTGATCCCGTTAATTCCCGTCTCCGGCAGAATCTCTCTGTTATTTGAGAAACGCTCTGGGAATTTAAGACATCAGCCAGGAGAAATCTGTTTTCCCGGAGGAAAACAGGAACACGACGAAAGCTATGAACAGTGCGCTATTCGTGAAACCAAAGAAGAACTGCTGGTATCTTCTGAACAGGTTGAAGTATTCGGTCCGGGTGATATCTATATATCACCGTTTAACCAGATGCTTCACTCTTTTGTGGGAACACTTCATAATTATCAAAACACATTTAACACAGATGAAGTACAAAAAGTCATCACAATCCCTCTGGACTTTTTTCGAGACCAGAAACCCGAAATATATGACAGCAGCATTATCAACCGTCCGCCCGAGAATTTTCCTTATGACAGCATTCCCGGGGGCAGACAATATCCATGGAAAAAAGGAACGCATGAAGTCCTGTTCTATCGTTATGAGGAAACAGTTCTGTGGGGAATGACCGCACAGATCGCCAAATCCGCCGTGGATTTAATCGACACCTATCATCTACTTTAAATATCCCATCGCCAAATCTTCGATCTCAATGTCTTTATCGATAACTTTTCGATTTTTCTGTTGACATCGAAGATTTATCGGGTTATAATTCAATACATAAGAAAGGAACTCACTGTATGACACAGAAAAGTACAAAACCGATCTCCGAAATTACAGACAGCCGAAACAAAAAGGACTTTTCTTTATCTGATTCCTCTATATCCTATGATGGAACTAAGCTTAAAGAAGAGAACATGTTCGGCAGAAAGCTCGCAGAGGCTCGTATGACCGCAAAGATAAGCCAGAAAAAATTATCTGAACGGTTGTCCGACTGCCATATTTTCGTATCAGCCGGTGCGATCAGCAAATGGGAACACGGCGACGCTATGCCGAATCCCTATCAGCTATTCGCTCTCTGCTACATTTTAAAGATACAGGATGTTCCGGCATACTTCACCGGATCAGTCCCGGAAACTTATGACTATGCGCCGGATCTGGATCAAAAAGGACTAAACCTGCTTCAGGTAATCAAGGAAGCTCTTGTCTCCTCCGGCCAATACGCACCCCGGAGCAGACGTGCGGCCGATTTTGAATCTGAACCTGAAATTTCAATGAAGGTCTTCGATGAACCTGCAGCCGCCGGTCCCGGAAATCCGATTACCTCAGGTACTTATGAGATGGTGAACTATCCGGCCGGTGCCGTCCCGGATGCAACAGAGTTTGGCATCCGAGTATCCGGAATCAGTATGCTTCCGAGATACGCAGACAATCAGATTGTATGGGTGGAACAGTGTCCGGAGCTTTACAATGGGGAAATCGGAGTTTTTTATTATGATGATAATGCTTACATCAAGAAATATGTCGTGGAGGACCCAAACGCTGACGAGGCAGATGATTACATTGATGACAGCGGACGTATCGTGCCGAAGATCACACTCATGTCTCTCAACAGAGACTGTGCT
>ENA-UOOI01000742-UOOI01000742.1-fermentation-metagenome-genome-assembly--contig:-NODE-742-length-39587-cov-3.780178_pt1 | contig 39587 bp, 28 predicted proteins | sample MGYA00245779_ERZ724027 | MGnify/ENA primary metagenome ERZ724027 (study PRJEB28704, sample SAMN03018318) | fermentation metagenome | biome: anthropogenic terrestrial biome; feature: soil; material...
TTGACCTCATCAAAATTCCATCCGGGAATTTCATTATATAAATTTTGTTTTGCCTGTTCTACGCTGATATAGGAAATACCGTATTTAAAGCGTACGGTCTTCGCGTTTTGACCGATTCTCAATAATGCATGTTTCTTTTCATTGTCTTTGTACCGGATATCCTCGATATCCACATCCGTTTCAGCATATAAGTATGCTTTCATCCCCTGAAAATGATCGGTTCCGGTAATCACTCTTTTGCCTACCTGCAATTCTCCTTCACCGTTGAGAATGCCCAAACGAAAAAAATTCTGATCATTCTCCGCAAAAGTCACCTGAAAGATCGCACTTCGTGCCGCGGTGGTAAATTCAATCACATCATTTTTCACTTCCGATGTTACCTGGTAGTAATAGGGGGTGGTCTGTTCCGTTTCTATGGTGAACTTTTTATCCCATACACCCGATTCACCGCTTACGGGTAAAAACTGAAAAACATACGCAATCCGGTGAGAAGCCACATTCAAAGGGAAGTAGCGGATCTGGTCATCCAACTGATCATTTTTCATAGGATAGGACCTTAACATACAGTTGGGCAACTGGACGGTCGGCCGTGTTGGCTGTAAGATAAGACCCACGCCACCGATCGTCGGGTCGACATACGACAAATTGGACTGAGCATATATAAGTGTTGTAAGGAACAACAGGATAAAAATCAGATAATTTTTAATCATATTTTTGAATGTTTTATCGATATATATTGCCATTGTTTTCATTCTTCATTCGAATTAAAGGTACCATTCGAAATGCTATTTTGATTTTCTGTATTCAATATTCCACTCGCTGCATCGGGATGTTGCTGAAGCCAGATACGGTATAATTCAAAAAAGGTCGGGGCATCCAACAATTCAATGTTCGGATTGATTTTACCCAATTCATCCATTACTTCTACGTACCATCCGGGGGTTTTCAAAATGTTGCGGAACCAGTGAAAAGGTATCGGACGATCTGCCACCCGTTGTGCAATACGGTGTGCCCCTTCTTTCGGTTCCTGCTGAATATCTTCATCCGACCGCAGCACCGGCATATTCCCATGCAACAGCGTTAACGGTACTTTCTGGGGGATAATACCATTCGGGCTGAACGACGCATAACAATCCAATCCTTTTTGAGATAATCCCGGCGCATGGCCGTCGATAACAAAACCGGTTATACTTAGTCCCCATTTTTCATAGAAGGGTTTACAATGATTTGCCCATGCATCCAGTCCGCATGGCAATCCGGATATATCCCGTGGCTCCTGAAGCATTCCCGGCATCAGATAACCAGCGCCATTGTCGGCTGCAACGAAATAATCGTTAGGCGTGGCCGTTTTACGGAAATTGTGCATAACCATGGGAGCACGTCGGTCCAGGACAGGGCTTATCGCCCACATCAAAGGTAATTTTCCCCTGTCCGGATGATCCCATATCGTCGGTGTACGCTGTGTGATCCATGACGAAGCATCGTAATCGCCCACATAGAATATCATAAATTCCCGGTTTTCACAATCTACTTTTCCGTCTTCCGTGAGGTAACCACGTTTTTTCAATTCATCCTGTGTCACCCATTTTTGCGCGTATTTCTCTTCCAATGGAAAATGTTGCCAGAACGAAGCGTTTGCCAATGCACCGTAACCGATGGCATCGGCATCTTTGAATGCATTATACGCGCTAATGATACGGCTGAACTCCCATTCGGTAGGCACATCGTCATGACTACCTCCTGCATGCATGGTATATTTAAACGCCCATGCAGGAAATCCCCCGATATGGCACATTTTTTCGCCTTTATTCAACCTGTAAGCTTCAGAAAGAAATTCTTTAAGAGTGGCTAAATCTGTTCCAACAGCTTGTTCCGGGTCATCCGTTGCGGGTTCATCCTCCCAAGGTGAAAGGTCAAAGAAAAATGCCCGTTTACTGACAAAGAAATCATGGTTTGTCAGTGTATGGTGATTGACGACAGTCGCCTGTGGGTTCTCCCTCCATTTCTGATCGATATAATAGGCTCCAAATTTCCCATTGCACCGGTTCGTTTTCATGTAATTTTCGATAAACCAGATATAGGGATCGTTTTTAATGGAACCGGTTGATTTCCTGTTTGTACCGGGAATATCGCCCTGCCCGCTAAACAAGGGTGTGCCGTCTTCATGGATTAACCATACTTTCACAGGTAGTTTCGGACCTTTAGCGACTAAACGGTCGTACAGACTGCCCGGAGATTTATCGTAACGAATCGCGATCAGATTCTCAATTCCGGCAACGGCCGAAGCGACATTGCTGGTGGCCGCTATATCCGAATCGTAGACGACCACTCCGTCAAAATCGTTTTGATAGGCCTCGATCAATGTGACGATATCATTGTACACGATCGTATCTTTTCCGTGCAGCCACTCGCCCGGCTGTCTGTATTTATTCCACCAGTAACTGTCGATCTCAATCCCCGATTCCACAACATAATTGACAAACAGTCGGGGTTCTTCGCGGTTGACAACTCCCTGAAGTGTAGATATAGTATGTATGTCGTCCCAAAGGGAAAGCACTTGACCTTTGTCTTTGAGGTCATAAGTAAGCGTATATTTCAGGTCGAACATGCCGATCCCGCCAGCACCCTCTTTTTTGCAGGAAACAATGGAGAACAATACAATTAGTATCCAGAATATTTTCTGATTCACTACATATAAACCTGAATATGTGTGCTTACTTAAGGTAAAAAATTTGTAATTATTCCTTTCAATTATTGTCACTATTATCCGGCGAAAGCCAGAGTTTTCATTTAATTGCTTTTGAAAAATGCTGTATTTCTTCAACTCCGGCCAATATTTCGATCGTAAGGTCAAAACGACGCACTTCTCCCGGTTCCATATAATCGATAACGTTGGCGTTTCGTAAGGCTGTCCGCCCGTCAACAAAACAATTACAAGGTTCAAGCCCCATCACGTATTCGCCTTCCCCCATCTGCTTCCATTGGGTAAAATTAAACAGTTGGTTCTTATTAAATCGGATAACAAGCCCCAGTCCCAATTTTTCGTTTACCAAAGATACCGCTGTATTTCCGTCACTATCTGCCTTCAAATCGTGGTAGAATACTTGTTCCCTATAATTACGGGTCGGTTTCTGACAACGATCCCAAAATTCGATACCTGCTTTGGCATCGCCGTCGCGGGGCGTGACATGGACTGAAGGGACGATAAGATAAGCATTTTCGTCAAGTAACGGATAACCCACATTAAAATGAAAGAGCAACATCAGTGCTTCCCTGCGGAAACCTTCATTCCGTACCGTATTACGAATTTCTATCTTGTTTTCACCGTATCGACAAATTATTTCCCTGTGCAACAAAAGGTTTTCACCGAACACGCAGGCTTCTCGCATCGTTCCTCTTATTCTTATTACCGGACTTTCGTTGTCATTTTCAACTACTGCACTTACGTCTTCGGCGGCTATATTAGAGATCCGCCCGTGTTGTGTGAAAAAATCCTCTCCAGCGGCACTAGATGGTCCTACATTTCTCAATCCACAAGTGGTCAACATACCAGAATAAAAATTTCGGAGAAAACCATTACCATCCCTTTCGTAATAAAATGGCGATACAATTCCAGTCTTACTTAGATAACTGCAATTGATACCCCTGAACGACAGTGCGGCGAGATCTAAGCAACGGTCTTGAAGTATAGTAAATTCCAAACCGCTGCCACTACGGATGTCAAAAGCACGGACACCGTTATCACGCCCGTTAGTTAGCATATAATGTTTAATACCAAAGAGTTGTCTGTAGTCGCCTACATATCTTAATAATTCACGCTTAGTCATCTTTTTATTCCTATTGTAATGATTTCATACGGTTTCAGCGAAACTCTCAGCGAGTCGTTACTCAGCACGGGCGTTTTGGCGCCTTTCAGCGGGTTTTCGAGCAGGTCAAGCACGGTTGCCTTACCAGCTTTTACAGGCAGTTGCAGTGTGGCATCGGTTGCTTTTCCTTCTGTTTCATAAATCCTTACGACAAGCATTGTGCCGTCTTCCGACTGCTTGACACCTGACAGCATCACATTGGCAGGCGCAAGTGATAAAAATGACATCTCCTCAGGACGATTGGCATTTTTGGAAACGCCTGTTGAGCGTGAAAGTGGTTCAATAGCATAGACCGGGACATTGAAATCATCACCTTCATTCCATATTTCAGGTGAGAGTCCACCTTCATGGGGCAGTAATGCGTAACGTACTTTAAACTTTCCTATATTAGGATAGATGTCTGGTTCTCCTGCCGAGCGGAATAGTGAGAGGCGTAGGTTGCCATCTTTAAACGAGTGTCCGTACTTGGAAGCATTAAGCAGAGCTATACCGGCTTTGTCGAGACTCAGATCAACCCATTTTTGAGCAGGCACTTCCTGACCGTCGTTAAGGGTGCGTCCATGTTCAGCGCTGCCGTTATGTTCGCCGAAAGAATGGGTAGTTGTACGATCCGAAGCATAAAAAGGTGTGTGGCACATAAATTTAGGATTTTTCATTGCTATTGGGAAAATTGCCCTCAACATTGGTGTGTCGTTGTATGGGCTATTAGTTTCGAGCCAATGTGCTTCAACTTCATATTCTATACGTGGATGCGACTTGTAAATAATGGTGCGGATGATAAATTTAGATTTACCCCACATCTTGACGGCCTCTATGGTAGCGCGCACAGGTCCGTTCTCAGCTATGCGAACGCTTTTGACGTCGGTAACCTCATCTTCAGCCTGAACCTTGTTGAGCCACCATGCTTTCATCTCGCCGCGTCGATCTTCAAGGTATATCTGCAGACGATTCATCTCCCAGCCAGGACGCACATATTCGGTACCGGTCCGTTTGTCGAAAAGGCTGATAATGTTTCCGTTTTGCATATTGATTTTCACCTTGTAATAGTCTGTTTCAAAGGTATTGTCGGCAAAGGGGATAGGCTTGTTGTAGTCGCCGGTTTTGGTAACGTCAACGTAGAAGGTGCGGTAACCGCCTGCGGGCATATCATCAACGATGAAGCGCACTTTGCTCTCCCACAGCGGTGGGGTACGTTTACTGTAAACTATCTGCGCTGGATAGGTTTTACCTGTACCATCGCTCACGAGTACGGTCGCAACCGGAGATTTGTCGGCAAGGCGGATGTTGGCGGCGCCATAATAATCGCCCCAAGGGTTGCCCTGAATACTTACGGGCAGGTCGTAGGAATAGACCGTCGCTTCGACTATTTTTTTGCCTCCAACCGGTTGCTGGTTGAACGCCACAACAGGCTGTCCCTTGTCTGTTTTGAACTTTATATCATCAGTGATGCCATAAAAGGCTTTGTTACGCAGGGCTTCGGCTTTCCATTGCACGTCCATATACTTGGCGTGCGCCTCTTTGTTAGCCTCATAGATAGCCGATCCGGGCAGAATGTCATGGAACTGATTGAAGGTTACAGTGCGCCACATCTCGCACAACTCGTCGGCGGGGTATTTGGCGCCGTCGAGCCAGCGCAGCGTGCTCAACAGTTCGGAGCTATAGAGCAGGTTTTCGCAGTTGCGGTTGCCCTCTTTGGTGTCGGCAACGGTGGTGTAGCAGCCCTCAAAGATGAACTGCATCTCGCCACGGTGCGTGGGACGACCGTCCATCTTCGGCTCCATCGTGCGGAAGTACTGTTCGGCAGTAGCAAAGACATAAGCGGGCTTAGACGGGTCTTTGTCAAACTCGTGCGCCTTGTTGATGTCGTTACGTGTTGGGCCACCGCCGTGGTCTCCCTCTCCAACAGGCTGGAATATAAGGCGTTTTCCAGGAGCAAACACATCCAGCTGATCTTTAAGCCCTTCGTGTACCGTTCCATTATAATCCTCATTAGTGTATGCGAGAATGCGGGTCGAATCGGGTCCTATCCACCAATATGGTCCGTTTGTGGGGCTACAGCGCATGTGGTAGAAATAGTTCATTCCAGCGAGTCGGAGCAGTTGCGGCAGTTGTGCTACGTGTCCGAAGTTGTCGGGAAGCCAGCCAACACGGGCAGTGCGTCCGAAGTGCTGCTGAAAGTAGCGTTGTGCCTGCAAGAACGAGCGGCACAGCGCCTCACCCGACGAGAGGTTAGTATCACCTTCCGTCCACATACCACCAACAGGTTCAAGCCTCCCTTCGGCTATATACTTCTTAATCAACTCAAAAGTACGTGGGTCGTTCAGTTCCACAAAATGGTAAACAGCAGCCTGACTTTGCAGCATAGTGTAGTCGGGAAACTCCTTCATAAAGGCTACTGCCTGCCGCAAGTTATCCACCGCCATCTTTTGCGTTTCGGCGGTTTTCCACAGCCAGTTCATATCCTGATGGGCATGCCCGATAAGCATAATGGTGTCTTGTTTCGTGGGAATGCCCGTCCCGGCAACCTTTTTTCTGGGAGTACCAGCATACAGGTTTATACAAGTATAACCTGCAATCAGTAACAACAGTACATTTCTCTTCATTTTGGTTTATTTTGTTTGGTTATGGTATAAACATTTTCGTTTTTATCAATAACTTTTATCCTATGCAACCAATACCCCCAATACTGGTCTACAAATTTCATTACTCTTTTTGGGGACCAATCACTGTTATACAAACTGAAGCTTCCATTCGAATCGTTCGTCACACTTACAAATTCCCATCCAAACCGGGTACCTTGAGTCAATGTATTTTCCAGAATTGACTCCAGTTCACTCTCTTTGAAATGGACAAAATCACTTCCGTTAAAAGTCATGTGTTCCGCGATCACCCAATCTCTTCCTGTCGCTTTTTTTACCTGCCATACCCGGTCGTACGCTTTTTGATTGGGTTTATTATCCGGAAAATACCAGGTCCAGTTTACCTGGATGATATTTGCGGCTGCAAGATGCGTTAAGAACTCAACCGGATCTCCCATCCTTAATGGTTGTTCATTTTCATTTGCATCCAAATAATCCACTGCAACATATGCTTTTTCTCCGGCTATTTCCCGGTATGCAGCCGCATCCTCATTGACCCATCTGGCAAGAAACTGTGCCCTGAACTTATTCCATGTTGGATTCGTAATAAATGATGCGGGAACAGGAAAGATTGAAGGCATTTCCGATTCGGCATCGGTCAGATGATTCACCTCTCTCCACTGATTATATTCATCGTGGGCGGCCTCGCTGTAACAGAGGGCTATGGCTCCCATATACTGAGGTTCAACTGTAGTTTCGAAATACAATATTTTCCGGGTATCAATCCCTTTTGCCAGACTTTTGATGAATGTATGGGCTGTCGTCCTGTATCCCGGATGAAAGATCGAAACCACTTTCGACCCGAATCCGTATTCGGTATCGGTAACTTTTTCACCTTTTTCATTGATTGCAAAGGCATCCGGATATAATTCCCAGAAACCTTCGGGAATTGTGCCTCCTCCGACAGCATAGGTTTCAACCGAAAGACAAGGGTACATCCCTTTTGCATAGATTGCGTCGATCAACTTAGCGAGAGGTTCAATCGACTTGTCCGTAATACCATCCCCATCAGTGTCAAAATGGTGCCAATAGCAATTCAGCTCAATCGTATTGAAATACTTATTTCGCAGTATGTTTAAATTGGAAATAAGCCTTTCAACTTGCTCCGCGTCAGAAAAATCAATTAACGGTTTGGCAATCTTCAGAAAGACCCATTCTCCGTCTAAATAGAATTTCCCGTCTTCTATTTTCCAAAGATTATAATCCACTATCGGATTCGGATTAATAGCAGGATTCGGATAGTCTGCTTTTGTCAATTCTTTCTGCTTATCTATTACATCTCTATCATTACATGCACCGAAGGAAACATGAAACAAAGCAATGAGCAGGATAATTAATTTTTGAAAACTCATAAGACGAAGTTTTATTTTAAGTTATCTGGTTTTGTTAGTTTAAACAGCATTAAGAATATGCAATGAAGACATTTAGTCAAATTTTAAATATGAATTATCTTTCCACATCTTACTCAACTCGGCAGCGACAGGTTTCGGATTACCATCAAAATCGATGAGTGAAGTATTGATCATGCACGGATAACTATCATGTCCCATCCAGATAATAAATCCGCCACAAGCAGGAAATCTGTCTTTACTTTTTTTCAACGCAAGGGTGAGTCCTTCTGTTTGTCGATTTTGGCTCCAATCGACGTATTCATTTATGTTTTCGAGATTTTTTCCGGTTTGTTTATATTCGTCCCATTGAAGCCACCAGCTAACGTTACGCCACAACGGATTATCCATGCTTGCAGGAAGTAAATGAAAATCCCCCTTATACTTATTCATTGCTTCAACTGACATGGCACCCGGAACACCTACTTCAGAACGAAACATCGCATCATCTTTATTCCAATAATCTTCAACGGCAATCATGGTTTTATCTTGTTCCGTATACGGCAAATCCCATGGACCGTGTACATCCCAATTCTTACCGGTTCCAAACGTACTTTGATTTCCATAAATGCTGGGGCCGGAAGGACTGGCTTCAACGAACCGTCTCGCAGGGTCAAGCAGAGAAACGATATCTTTCATCGCTTTAATCATCACATGTTTGTCGGTTATAGGGGCCACATCATTCCGTTCATACAATTCATTTCCCCCACACCATAAGAGTAAACTGGGATGGTGATGCAAGCGTTTCACGTAATGCGTCGCTATTTGTGAGATCATGTACACTTCCTGAAATCCTTCCGGGGGATAGTTATCCAGTCCGGATGAACTTAACGGGAAATCCTGCCAGATAAGAATACCCATTTCATCACATAAATCATACAACCACGTTTTCTCAGGAAAACCACCTCCCCAAATACGGATGGTATTTACTCCCAGATCCTTATACATTTGCAATCTCAGCCTGTAATCTTCCTCTGTAAGGTCTGCGAAGTTCGGACGTATGGGTGTCCAGTTGACTCCCTGGATAAAGAATGGCTGACTATTCACACTGCATATCCAGGGATCGGCTTCGGCAGGGGCTCCTTCGCATGGGAGCCAGTCAATTGTACGGAACCCGATCCGTTTGGTTTCCTGCTGAATTTCATTGCCGTCAGGATCTTTAAGCGTTATCGTCAAAAGGTATAATGGTTGCTGTCCAAGTCCGTTAGGCCACCAGCGTTTTATTTTCAGGTTACTCCAATCTTTTTTCTCTTCGATCTCCCTTACCGGGAAGTTTTCATTGATAAGTTTCTTTTCCGACTCATCGGAAAGAGTGACATTTACCTGTCCTGACCAGGCCAAATTATTAAATTTCGCAGAAACCGATAATGCACCCATATCTTTCGTACGGTCTGCCGAAGAAGATACCTTCAATCCGTCGAACTTCATCTGACTGTCTTTTACCGTCTCGATAAGAATATCGTCCCATATACCTATCTGTACAATTCTTGCCATCCAATCCCAACCATAATTAAATCTCGGTTTCCAATCAGTAATCCGTGAAGTCCATCCGATTTGGGCTAGATTTTGAGGCGGGCATTCAAAGATGAAAACAATGTTATTATTACTCTCTTTAAGATAGGGACTGATCAAAAAACTATATGGTACAAACGCGTTATCGAATCTTCCGGCTTCATGCCCGTTAATCATCAGTATTCCTTTGTAGTCTAATCCGTGGCATCTCAAAAATATTTTTTCATTCTCATCAGCTTTGATTTTGTCGGGAAGTTTTGCCATGACAAGCCATTCACGATTCTCGATCCACTCTATCTTTCTACTATTCACACCGACATTCCAATCTTCTATCACCCCTGCTTTTTTCAACGCATTCTGAACTGATCCGGGAACTGTCATTGGCAAATCCGAATGTTCTGCCCAACTACCGGAAAATTGTTCAAAATTAAAATTCATTCTCCAAACATTTGGTCGATAGCACCATAAGCGCCAATCTAATGAAGATGCATCAAATATACTCCTATTTAAATTATCCCCATTAATAGAGTTGCCATATATTTTTAGAGTGAAAAGAAAGCTAATAAACAAAAAACACAACAACTTTATTTTTCTCATTGTAATCCCAATTTAATTGTTACCCTGATTGTAGGTTGTCTTAAAAAAATGGAAGAAATTATAAGCATCAATAACTTCGATATCCAAATCAGGTCTTATTTCTTTTAGCCTGTTTATGGCTAAAATTACCTGATTCGGACTCGTCCATACTATTCTGAAAAAATAATAGGTAGGAGTTTGTCCGTTGGATGCTGGTATTGAAACGGACATCTCTTGGGCTGTTTGCTCCGCATTATAAAAATTAGCGACGTTATTAATTAACTCAATCACTGGCATTCCCTTCCAAATATGGGGTTCGGGCAATTTTCCGCCGGCATTTTGAAAATCAATGACAATAGTAGCAAATCCGTCAGGCGAGAATTCAACAAAAGCATCTTTTACCGCCGGTGAGGGTTCATCGGTATCGAGTACCATCGGGGACAAAGAAATATCCCATTGTTCGTAAAATTTTTGGTTATGACTGACAAACAACGGCAGATACGCCGGATCAATACGATTGGGATTCATATAACCTGCTGCGCTTGCATCTGCAGCAAAAAAGTCATTGTCGGTTTTTGTTTCATATAAATACTGCATGATATCGGGATAAGATTCAGACAGATTCGGATTAATTCCCCATAGGAAAGGCATGTCGCCTCTTGCCTGATCGTCCCAATGTGCAGGCATAAATTCATATAACGGTGTTGCGGAGTCATAGTCGGCCATCAGAATGCTAATATAAGTTTTCCCGTTTTCCGGAGTATGTAACTGCGGACGCCCTTGTTGCATATTCTTTTGGGGTGCCTGTGAATGGATAGATTGATTGAAACAATTATGAGCAACCGTATTCTGATAACAGTTATACGGAGAAATCTGATAAACAGTCTCCCATTCGGTTGGAACCGGATCATGTTTACTCGGATAACCTTCTATATTACTGTATTTAGGAAAAGAAAAAAAACCTGCGACCTCAGTCATTTGTTGACCCTTGGTTAGCTTTAATACAGCTTCCAACATCAATTTATAGGTCTGTAAATCCGTTCCAAGTGCTTGTGCCGGATCATCCAACGGGGCTTCGTCTCCCCAGGGTGACAGGTCGTAAACAAATCCACGGTTATAGACCGCCCAATCCCTGGTAACGACATATCCCACATCTCCTTTATGGCGTGTCATGTAAGAATCTTCATACAGATATAACCAGTGCGGATTACAACGGCCTGTTTCCAGAAATTCCCTGATAGCCCAGCGGTAAGCATCGTTTTTCTTGCTACCTGTTTCCACACCTGTAAAAATACCCCTGAAATCCTTTATAACAGGCAGTTTCAATTTCTCTAAATATTTATTCGCCATGTCGGGGCTTAATACCAGAGCATTTTCGAGTCCGGCTAAAGTAGTCGCCACATTCATTGTAGCAGGCACATCCGTATCCCAAATGACCACTCCTTTCAATTTCGTTTTTGTTAACTCCAACAATTGTTCAAAAGAAGAAATGGGCACTTGTTCCTTTCCGGCTAACCAGCCTTTTGTCGTAAATTTATCAAGCCAATAAGATGGTTTATTCAATGCGTTGGATAAAACGTATAAATGTGTTCCGTCTCTGTTTAAAACGCCTTGGATACAAGCAACCGCCATAGCCTCATCATACGATGACATCGTAGAAGAGCCTTTTAGTGTGTATACATACATGGCATTTTCCGGTTTTTCCTGTATTGACGATGACGATACACTGCCTCTTTTATCGCATCCGGGAAGAGACAGGAATATCCCTGAAAGGAGGAAAGCAATGGAACTTGTGAAAAAATTCATAATACATGTATTTTATTAATATTTCAGATAGAAGCAGGTTCTAATTATGATTTTATACGATAATTAAAACCTGCCCGATCCGGCTCAATATTCTTCGTAGAATTTCATATTGTCAATTTTAATCTCAACAGGACCTTGCACATCAAGATGATAAATTCTGAAGAAATTAATAGCTGTAAGATCTATATTGCCGCCACTTACTTCGGCTTCTGAAAGTTTCAGTACAACTTTGTTCCATCCGTTTCTAAGACGAAGTTGACTCATAAAATTCCAGTGTAGTTCCTGGGAATCAGGATTACCGGAACTTGTGATCTCAATTTGTCCCGGCCAATCCCAATTAATAACGGAAACATCCGAGATATATAAATGAAACTGCAAGACGCCATATTCCAACCCGACATTTGCATTTACAGGTTGAGCAAAGTTTTTCTGAATAATAAATCCACCTCCGGACTGAAACTTGACGGAATGGTTTCCTTCTTGCGGGTTGTCTGAATCTAAAGCCGGACCACTATCACCCCCAGCCCATCCTTCTGTTAATTCGCATTTATCAAAAGAAGTACCTTCCGGCTCAATCTCTGGACTAATTTCTCCTACATTGATCAGTTGAGATGGTGCGTAATTGAACTTGGCACCGGCAATGCTGCTTACGGCTCCTATCCTGAAATAATACGATTGATTAGGTTTCAACAACGCAGTATTTCTTGCCACATTGATAACGACCTTGAAAGTCTCCTCTTCGGTAACTTGCCGATTAAGTGCTATTTCCGCTGCAATCAAATATACGGGCTCCCCTACAATTGACTGGCTGTGGGCATAGAGGCCAATTTTAGTAACAGCATCAGGAGTCGTCTGCTGAAGTCGGAAAGTTGCTATAATATTGTTACCTTCTTTTACAATCTGTGCATCTTTTACCCGGATATACGGTGTTACCCTGAAATCGAGTTTCGTATCTTTTCCGATTTTAACTTCCTGTTCATCTATTTGTGAAAAATTACGCTGGTCGGGTTGTACCGTATACGTATTTGAAAATAAAAGCGTATTAGCATATGTACCATCATTTTTCACCCTCAGGTATTGTGGAGAGACAGGATCATAACCATGTTCAATAATCTTGATTGTGGTTCCGTTGATTATGTCGGACTGGATAAGTTCATTCGTTTCGGAATCAATAATACTGCCCGTTAACGCTGCATCAGGATAATCATAATTATCCAATTCGCAAGAGTAGAATACGAACAACCCCAAAAAGACAGGCAGAAAATATAATTTTATTCGTTTCATAATATTTTTTTAGCTAATTAATACTGAGGATTTTGAATTAAATCATTAGAGCCGATTCCCGGTATAGGTCCGTAATACATCTTTCGGTCAAAAGAGAGCGGTATCGCCCGAATAATATATTTCCTGACAAAAATATATTTCGGAGGACTAACCTGCAGGTCCAATACCGGACATAAGGCTTTCTGGATTGTATTGTTAAATACTTCATGAAATTCTCTTCTCCGGATCAAATCCCACCAACGCTTATTTTCAAAAGCAAGTTCCACCCGTCTTTCACGCAAAACATTCTCTAATGTCAAAGGAATATCGGTAGTATGACCTGCTCTTTTTCTTGTTGCATTCAATGCTTCTTTGGCTGTAGCCTGGGCATTGTTATCGGTATAGCCGCTTTCAACAACCGCTTCCGCATAGTTTAGCAGAATTTCCGCGTAACGGAACTCCATCCAATCATTAGTCGAATAACCCAAATCCTTATTTCCATCAACCGGAGTGGGAGACAAAAACTTTTTGAAACTAAAACCGGTACGGGTCATTTCTGCCAAATGTTGCTGATCAAAACCCGAATATTCTTTCCATGCATCTGCGCCAAAGGTATGATAAGTAACCCCATCAACAACAATAGACGCCTTATCCGCTTCAATCACAGGTGTACCGTCGGGTTGTATGTATCCGGCCTGAATATTAATTGTTACGCCTTTCCATTCTGTTCCGGGCAACACAACCGTTGACCACAAACGGGCATCTTTATCTTTAAAGATATCATATGACGTATCAAAATGTAAATATGATTTATCTTTACTATACCCGTTGTAGTCATTGATATTTCCGTCTACTGTAGTAACAATAGGAGCATCATAACCGGGATTTGAATAGCTTTCATATGTGTCGACCAATTCTAATGTCGGATTCATCCTTCCCGGATGGGGAGCCCCATCTGCTGTTTGATTCGGATTATACCAAAAATCCATACTGTGTCCGCTTCCCGGTTTTCCATATCCGTAAACCAGGATTGCTTCTTCCGGCGCAACATTCGGATCCTGAAAAAGCTTTAACAAGTTATCAATTGCTTCATCTACTGATGCGGGATTCGCTTTATAAAGTCCGTGTACTCCTCCATCCATTATGGCTTTGGATGCTTCTATACAGAGTTTATAATAATGATCCGCAAGTGAAGGATCCATACCCACTAGGCCTTGTAAAACAGCTTCTCCAGAAAACGTTGCTTTGTTCCAATACTTGGCAACCGATGCCGCATGAAGAGCAGCCCTGGATTTTAAGGCATAAGCAGCCCACTTCGTGGCTCTTCTTGAGTCACTTCCACTACGGGTTGAAGGTAAATACTTTATGGCTTCGTCACATTCTGACATTACAAAATCCCATGTATCCTTTTCAGTACTTCGAGGTACTTTCAGTGATTCTATGTCCGATGTGTATTCCTGGTATTCTGCAATGATAGGTACTCCTCCATACCGTTTGGCCAGTGCATAATAACCAAAAGCCCTCAAAAAATATGCTTCACTGAGTAATTCGTTTTTCTTCTCTTCATTGAGAGATGCAATGTTGGGTATTTCCCTTATCAACAGATTAACGTCCCTATTAAACTTATAGCCGGCATCCCACCATGGGAAGTTTTCACCATCTACCAGATGGTTGAATTCAGAATTAACGGCGTTTCCTGCCTGGGCATCCGGATGAATACCCACCGTATTAACCAAACCCGTGTGGAATCCTATCCGGTTATAGGTAAAATCCTCAAAAGGAGCCTGATAATATAAATTAGCCAAATAAACACGGATACCGTCTTCATTAGCAAGTAACACTTCCGAACTTACCTTGTTTAAAGGTTGAAGGTCCATTATATCGTTACGACAAGATGTAAACAATAACAGAGTAACTGATATAATCAACAATAGTATATTTGTTTTTCTCATACGATTATAAATTTCTATTTGAACTAACATGGGATTTAAATAGGATAATTCCACTTTCTTATGGTGTAGACCCAAAATACACCTTTCTGTATTTCGTTCCATAATATTAAAATGTAAGATTAATTCCTATGTTAAAACTCTTGTTCAAAGGATATACCCATCCTGTATTCAGTGAACCTTCTATTCGTTCCGGATCAAAAGGTTTGACAAATGGGTCGCATAGGGTCAATAAGTTATATCCATTTAAGTAGATACGAAGGTCCTGAACTCCTAACGGATCGAGAGAAGTAGAAGGAAGACTGTATCCTATTTCCAATGATTTCAATCGGACATATGATGCATCTTTTCTCCATACCGAACTTTCATGGTACATAGCTCCTACATCCGGTTGACGTCTTATTGCCGGCCATTCTCCGGCAACCCATTCGCTGTTCGGATCATAAGGATCCGATAAATGCCATCTGTCATAGAAGTATGCCGGCATATTACCGTCATTCCATAGCATAGTCGCATAATTGTGCGTAAACCTGACGGAATACTTTGCTGAACCTTGCCAGAGCATATTAAAATCAAAATTTCTATATCTCGCATTGAAAATCAAGCCGTAATACATTTTGGGATTTCCTCCCCACGCCTGAGGTATAACATCATTACCATCTATTACGCCATCATTATTCACATCCCTGTATTGAAAGTCTCCGGGTAATTCAAGGCTGTTTCCCAAAGTTCCGTCTTGAATCGGAGCATTGATGATGTCTTCTTCAGACTGAAATTGTCCGATATAATCATACATCCATACCACATCGCTCCATCGTCCGTTTTGTCCGTTCCTCCAACGATCCATACTGTTTACAAATGGTCCTCGTTCCGCGTAGACTACCATCGTACGGGCGAAATTAAAGTTTGCACTGACATTGAAATTAAAATCCCTGGTCACCTGTTTTCCATAACCTACGGCAAATTCAATTCCCCTGACGCGGTCCTTGTTCAAATTTTCCTGCGGAAGACTGGCCCCAAAAGTATTGGGTAATGTTGCATTGCGGTAAGCCAACAAACCGCTTCGATCACGTTGATAAACGTCAAATTCAACTTTTACCTGATTATCAAAAAGTCCTAAATCAAAGCCGACATCTTTGATATTTGATTTATACCATGTGAGTGCTTCATTTACTACTCCAGGAGCAGAAGCACCACTTGTCCATGATCCGTTTACAAATTCATACCCTCCGGAGTTTAAAGAAAATCCCCCTACATGCTGAAAAGGACTTCCGGCATCCTCACCTACCAGGCCGTACGATCCCCGTAATTTTAAATTGGATACAAACGGAACATTTTCTTTAAAAAATGGCTCTTCTGATATCCGCCATCCCCCCGAAAAAACAGGGAAAAATCCCCATCTTCTATCCGGATGATACCGATATGATCCGTCATACCTTGCCGCTAATTCAACCAAATATTTACCCATATAATCATAAGTCAATCGCCCTAAAAGCGAACGAAATCCGGACATATCTTCCATTCCACTGGTCCTTTGGTTATTGTCATCCCCCATATCGATCTGGTCAATTGTGTAAAACTGGAATTCTCTTTGTAGTCCAGCAGAACGCGACCAGCCATTACGCTCTTCATATACGCCGGTGACCCCAATATTATGTTTATCCGCAATTGTTTTCTTATAGTTCAGATGGGCCTGTAGAGTAATTCCGTTTCCATCTGACCAGCCATTATGAAGTGTTGTCGGATGACCGTAAAGAAATGGAACATAGGTATCATTTGTCTGATCATAAGTATACATGGTAAAACTCTTATTCAAAGATTTGGAATAACTGTTTCCATGTTCGTAATAGGCGACACCTTTAAGTTGCATCCCCTCAACGAAAGGGACGTCATAGATTAATGAAACAGATGATTTAAAAGACTTATTGACACCCTTTGTATAACCGACCAAATCGGGGTCAGAGGTAATGACCGGATTATAGGCCTGTCCGTCATATACATAAGCAGGATATTCAGGGTTGTTATTTGCGTACGGTGTATGGATGGGTAATTCTGAAATTGTACCTCTGATAATATCATAGAAACTCCACCTTGAACCATCTTTTTCATCATACCATCCGGATAAATCTATTTCTGACGTCAGGTATTTACTTAAACGTGCTGTCACATTCGAACGAATGGAATATTTTTCATAATTGATAGCATTTGACTTTAATAATCCGGGGTCTTTTGTATAGCCGAAACTGGCATAATAGCTGACCTTCTCTGTACCTCCCTGTACTGAAAAGGTATGTTGCTGCTGCATGGCAGATTTTTTCATTGTTTCATTATACCAATCAACACTTTCATAGCCTTCCGCTCCCTGACGCCATTTTTCCACTTCTTCTTTTGAATAAATAGGAGCTAATCCCATATTCACTGCCGCATCATTTCGCATCACAATCCATTGGTAAGCATTTGCCATCTTCGGCATTTCTGTAGGAGTACTAAAACTAATTGCCCCATTATATTGAAATTTAGCTTTGCCTTGTGTTCCTCGTTTTGTGGTTACCAGAATAACCCCGTTTGCGGCATTCATACCGTAAATGGCTGCAGCCCCATCTTTGAGTATGGTAACATTTTCAATATCATCCGGATTTATTCGTTGAAATTCGGCCCCGCTTACACGGGTGGTACCATCAATGATAAATAAGGGAGAACCAAAACCACGTATATTAATCATCGCATCATAATCACCTGGTGCCCCCGTATTTTGGCGAATCTGCAACCCGGGGATCTTCCCTTGTAACCTTTGTGCCAGACTGGTATGCGTTGTCGTTAAAATCTCTTCATTTTTAATAGTACTGATTGCAGCTGTAAGATTCCCTCTTTTCTGGATACCATATCCTATAACAACAATTTCTTCCAACGCCTTGGTATCTTCCTGCAAGATTATATCAATTCTACTCCTACCATTCACATAAATCGTTTGAGTTACCATGCCTATATATGATATCTCTAATGTAGCATCCGAAGGTACATTAAGCAAAACAAAGAAACCATCGGTATCAGTAACTGTTCCGATAGTTGCATCTTTTACCTGAACGGTTACTCCAATCAACGATTCTCCTTTTGTATCAGTAACCGTACCTTTTATAGTAAGGGTCTGTGCTGATACACACAAAGAGAGTGCCCACATTGCAGTAAACAAAACTCCTTTCACTAGATTTAAAATTTCTTTTTGCATTTCATTCTCATTTGTTTAGATTAAAAATTTGATTTATGGTTGTTTTCGGACTTTTTGTCCTCTTTTCCCACTTATGTTCGGATTGATAATAGATTCAGCCTATGTGCTCTATTATTCTCATCCTTTATAACTGCTAAACCGGTTAACTAACCGTTTATAAAAAATCATATTTCATTATCAATAAAATTTCAAATAGAATGTTTGATCTCGGCATCGAATATATATTGCTTTACTTGCTTATCCCCATTAATCTGCTCTATAAGAAGATCGACAGCTTGTTCTCCCATTTTTCTGATAGGTTGCTCGATAAAATCGACAGGAATATCAGTAATAGAAATAGTATCGATTTTGTCGAAACATATCACTTCCATATCTTTGGGAATCTTTATACCTTCTTTATGCATATACTTTATTCCCGTAATAAATACTCTTCGGGAACAGAAGAATATGGCCTCCACCTTGTCGGGATTATTTTTCAGATCGATAATGGCTTGTCTTATCTCCTCTTCCTGGTTTTCGTATTTGATGTTTTTTATCAACGCGGGATCTGATAATTGGTAACGATTCATCGTATCGATATACCCTTGCCGTCTATCTGTCAAGGCATTCAGATCAATATCATAACATATGACAGCAATTCTTCTGTAGTTTTTTTGTATCAAAAGTTCTATTGCGTTTACAGAAGCATTGTAATTATCAATAATAATGTAACTGGCTTTCATACCTGGAAAAAAACGATCAATCTGCACTACCGGAAGCTGCCTTTTTATGATTTTTTCAGCGATCTCCTCACCCCCGACTACAGGCACAAATATAATTCCATCAATTTGTTTGTTCAGCAAAATAGTAACAGCATCATTAAATTCTTCTAAAGATTCATTCGTATTTGTGGTAATCACCGTATAACCATATTTTTTGGCGCGTTCTTGTATATGAAAAGTAAGATTCCCAAAAAATTCATTCGAAATATCAGTCACAATAACTCCGATTGACATGGTCATGCCGGTACTGAGGCTACGGGCTATTTCATTCGGATAGTAACTCATCTCTTCTGCCGTCCGTTTGACTTTCAAGCACATTTCTTCACTAATACGATTACCTTTTGCCTTACCGCTCAATACAAGAGAGATTGTTCCTTTTGAAACGCCTAACCTGTCTGCTATGTCCTGCATTGATACCTTTTTCATCTTTTCTGAACCCGAAAGCAAATGCTAAACCGGTTAACTAATTTTATATATAAAACACAGAAACTATTTTTCGCAATGATAAATCAAAATATCATACAAACCAAAATATTTAGGCTTATTTTATAATGTTTAACTTTACAGTCTTATGAGTGAAGGGATATAAATCGAATGATTTTCCCGCCGGATCACTGAAGATTGGGCTTGGAAATGTTGAAAAGCAATGTAGTGTCAAAAGTAAAATGTCGGCTGCTCATTGGTTGCTATACTCCTTTATCGTTAATTTGAACCTATTGGGGGCGCCTTTTGTTTTAATTATAGATAAACTAAGAAAACAGAATGACAATGAAACCGAAATACATGCCCGTCGATCCCGGGTATTTTGAACTTTTTGCGCAGGAGATGGAAAAAGAGGAGGCGAGGGTGATTTATTTTGCTTTTACCGGTGAACCTGTGTTGGAAGAGTCACGCGGGAAGATCACCGGAATGGACGATAAAGGGCGCGAAGGTTATTATCTCTTCTTTGAGAACGGTGACCAGGTACGCCTTGACAGAATTATCGTCATCAACGGGATACCCGGTCCCGCTTATGATGAATACGATTCGTTCGCTCTTGCACCCCTTACCTGTCAGGGAGGTTATGACGATTGTTTTATGGAATAGAAATCATTATCTTTGCCATCATAATTTGAATTAATCCTACTATTTCTTGCTGTGGCGTAGTTCATCTGACGACAAACCGAAACAAAAAACTTGTTGGAGTTTTGAAGTGCGCCGGAAGAAGACGAAGTCAAATAAATTTGATCTCTGCTCATACAGCTTCTGAAATAGTTTATGCAATCGCGTCTATGGCTCTGAAGCAACAACAGGAACTGAAACAAACACAGCGTCTTTCACCTTTGCAGATGCAAGTGATAAAACTGGTGGAACTGAACTCAGTGGAGGTGGAGGACCGTATCAAACAGGAGATAGAAGATAATCCCGCCCTGGAGGTTTCGGATTCCGGGCCTGCCGGCGATGAAGACGAGAACAGGGAAACCGCGGAGGAAATTTTATCCCAGGAAGAGATCATACTGGGTGACTATCCTTCGGAAGATGACATCCCGGACTATCGTCTGAACGGGAGCGACCGGAAGAACGAAACAAACATTGCCGAAATCAGTTATTATGATGACAAATCGCTCAGCGACTCGCTTCAGGAACAGATCGGGTTATTAAAGCTGGATGACCACAGACAGTTGATTGCGGAATATATCATCGGTAATCTGGATGAGAACGGCTATCTGCAACGCGACCTGCAATCGATCTCCGACGACCTGTTGTTTCAGCAGCAAATAGAGGTCTCTCCATTACAATTGGAAGATATCCTGTATGAGATACAAGACCTTGAACCGGCTGGTGTAGGTGCCCGTAACCTACGGGAATGCCTCCTGCTGCAACTGGAGCGGTACGAATCCACACCGGCGGTGAAACATGCCAGAAAAATCCTCTTGGACTATTTCGAAGAATTTTCCCGGAAGCATTACGATAAGATCATCCGGCAAATGAATATCGTACAGGACGAACTGCGGGAAGCCATCCGCGAGATCACCTCTTTGAACCCGAAGCCAGGCAATACGCTGGGCGGTACGATGCAAACCGCGATGAACAATATCACCCCCGATTTTATTGTAGACTCTTATAATGGAGAGGTATCCATCCAACTCAACAACAGCAATATCCCCAGCCTGCAGGTGAACCGCTCTTTTTCGGAGATGCTCAAAGGATACAGCGGGAACAGGGAGAGCATGTCGACCGACGACAAACAGGCCGTGCTCTTTATGAAACAGAAAATAGATTCAGCCAAATGGTTCATCGATGCGGTGAAACAGCGCCAGAATACCCTTCAGCGTACCATGGAGGCTATTGTGAGCATCCAGTACGATTTTTTTCTTACAGAAGATGAAACCCGGCTTAAACCTATGATCCTGAAAGATGTGGCCGAAAGAACCGGCTTCGATATCTCTACGGTTTCCCGTGTAAGCAACAGCAAATATGTGCAGACCAATACCGGTATCTACCCGCTTAAATTCTTTTTCTCGGAAGCCATGCAAACCAATAGTGGAGAAGATATCTCCTCGAGAGAGGTAAAATTGATCCTTAAAGAAAATATAGACAATGAGAATCCCGTCAAACCGCTTACGGATGACCAGCTTACTAAGATCCTCAACGAAAAAGGATATGTGATCGCCCGCCGGACCGTGGCGAAATATCGCGAACAATTGAACATTCCTGTGGCACGATTGAGAAAAAAAATATAACTTTGCCGATTCAAAAAAGGAACAGGATGAAGTCAATCGCACACCTAATCTCCACAATCTTTCAGCCCCTACTGATGCCTACTTACGGGGTAATGCTCCTGTTTGTATACACCTACTTCGGGATGATTTATTTACACCAGTTCTGGCTGATAATTACCCCGGTAGTCCTTTTTTCATTCGCCATCCCGGCCATCCTTATTTTTATGCTTTACCGGATGGACATTATTTCCGACCTGTCGCTGAAGGTTCGCCGCGAGCGCATCTACCCCTATCTGATCACACTGGTTTCTTACTCTGTAATGATTTATTTCTATCATAAGATGCATATGCCCAGATGGTTTTTGATGATCATGGCTTCTTCGGTCGCAATCATGGTTATTGCTATCATCATCACGCTGAAATGGAAGATCAGCGCACATATGTTCGGCATCGGTGGGCTTATCGGGGGCGCCATGTCGGTAAGCTACTTCGTGGAGCATTCCAATCCCTACTTCATGTTTATGGGATTGTTTATTATCGCGGGGCTGGTAGGTACGTCGAGGCTTATCCTGAAACGTCATACCTTTGCCCAGGTGATTGCCGGATTTTTACTTGGCCTCCTGATCTCATTCGTTTTTGTATGGACAGGAGCAGAGGCCTGAACGAAAATGTTTGGTTTTTTTGACATAAGAGAATTAAATAGTACATTTACCGTATAAAATATTTTTCTAAAATTTTAATTGTTATGAATTTTCCTGAAAATGTAAAGTACTCTTCCGATCATGAATGGGTAAGAGTAGAAGGCAATGAAGCATACGTGGGAATCACCGATTTTGCCCAGGAGGAATTGGGCGAGATTGTGTATGTCGATGTCACAACCGAAGGTGAAATCCTGAGCCAGGGAGAAGTTTTCGGAAGTATTGAAGCCGTGAAGACCGTATCCGACCTGATGATGCCTGTAGGGGGAGAGGTATTGGAAGTGAATGCTAAACTGGAAGATGCTCCCGAGTTAGTGAACAGCGACCCGTTCGGCGACGGATGGATTATCAGGGTAGCGGTCCGGAATGCCGATGAACTGTCGGATTTGATGTCAGCTGCCGAATACAAGGAATTTATCGGAAAGTAAAACTAATGTGCCAATATGCCAATAAGACTAATATGATAATGTGATAATGTGAACAATAATTTAATGAATGTAATGATCGGCAATTTAATTGGCACATTGGCATATTAATAAATTAGCACATTAGTTTAGTCTTGGTTCTTGATTGTTGGTTCTAACATCTAAACAAAAATGAATCCATTAGTAAGTATTATTATGGGCAGTACATCCGACCTGCCCGTAATGGAAAAAGCAGCCCAATTCCTCAATGAGATGGAGATCCCGTTCGAGATGAATGCCCTTTCCGCGCACCGTACTCCCGAAGAAGTGGAAAAATTTGCGAAAGGGGCCAAAGATAACGGTGTCAAAGTGATCATTGCGGCAGCCGGCATGGCAGCGCACCTTCCCGGGGTGATCGCTTCCATGACTACCGTTCCTGTGATCGGCGTACCCATCAATTCGTCGCTCGACGGAATGGATGCACTGCTCGCTATCGTACAGATGCCCCCCGGCATCCCGGTAGCGACCGTAGGGATCAACGGCGCGCTGAACGCGGCCATCCTCGCGTTGCAGATGATCGCTACAGGCGATGTATCGGCGCAGAGGAAACTGGCGGACTATAAAGTAAGCCTGAAAAATAAGATCACGAAAGCGAACGAAGAACTGGCTTCCGTTTCCTATAAATTCAAAACCAACTGATTAATAATATGACTAATGAGTCAATAGGCCAATAAGACTAATTAAAAGAAGAAGTCAGAAGTTGAGAAGTGAAGAAGCTATGATTTAGTTTTTCAATTTTCACTTTTCACTTTTAGTTTTTCAAAAGTCTTGGTTCTTGACTCTTGTATCTAATTTATAATCAATATGAAAAAAGTAATCTTTATGCTTACAGCCCTATTTCTGTTGGCAGCCTGTAACAATGGCAATAAGGCAGACAAACAAACGCCGGCTGACGACGGCATCGACTACTCCACATTCGAATACAAGGTAGACCGGTTTGCTGATATCGAGATACTCCGTTATCCCGTTCCCGGATTCAACCACCTGTCGCTGCAACAGAAAGAACTCATTTATTATTTGTCGCAGGCAGCCCTGGAAGGGCGTGATATCCTCTGGGACCAGCACAACCGCTACAACCTGGCGATCCGGCGGGTTTGCGAAGGGGTTTATGAACACTACATGGGCGATAAATCGTCCGAGAACTGGAAGCATTTCGAGACTTACCTGAAACGGATATGGATGGCTAACGGCATCCATCACCACTACTCCGAAGACAAGATCATGCCGGAATTCCCGCAGGAATACTTCGTTTCCATCGTAAAAGGAGTGGATCCGGGCCGTATGCCTTTCCGCGACGGGATGGCTGCTGACGAGACGCTCAATGAGATTCTCCCGGTGATGTTCGACCCGAATGTCATGCCCAAACGTATGAACCAAACACCGGGAGCCGATATCGTGGCGACCTCGGCAGTGAATTTCTATGAAGGGGTGACACAAAAAGAGGTGGAAGATTTCTACAACGCGATGAAAGACCCCAACGACCATACGCCTGTATCCTACGGACTGAACAGTAAAGTAGTGAAAAAGGAGGGTGTTGTCACCGAACAGGTATGGAAACTGGGGGGCATGTACGACAAAGCTATTGAACGCATTATCGGATGGCTGGAAAAGGCGGCTGCCGTTGCCGAAAACGATCATCAGAAAGAGGGGATCAACACGTTGATCTCCTATTACCAAACGGGCGACCTGAAAACATTTGACGACTATTCCGTAAAATGGGTGACCGATACCACCTCCCGTGTGGACTTTATCAACGGTTTTATCGAAACCTATGCCGATCCGCTCGGCATGAAAGCCACCTGGGAATCGTTAGTGAACTTCAAAAGCGAAGAGGCGTCCGAACGTACGAGGATCATCAGTGAAAACGCACAATGGTTCGAAGACAATTCACCTGTCGATAACCGCTTCAAGAAAGAAGAAGTAAAAGGGATATCGGCCAAAGTGATCACGGCTGCCATTTTAGGTGGCGACTGCTATCCGGCGACCCCCATCGGCATCAACCTGCCCAATGCAGACTGGATCCGTCGCGACCATGGTTCCAAGTCGGTTACCATCGACAATATCACCTTTGCCTATGCCAAGGCGGCCGAAGGGAATGGGTTCGACGAGGAATTCATGTGGAGCGACACCGAAAGGGAACGTGCTAAGAAATATGGCACACTGACCGATAACCTGCACACCGACCTGCATGAATGCCTCGGACACGGTTCGGGCAAACTGCTTCCGGGCGTAGATGGCAATGCACTCAGGGCATACGGATCCCCACTGGAAGAGACAAGGGCCGATCTGTTTGCCCTCTATTACCTGGCCGATCCCAAGCTGGTAGAACTGGAACTTTTACCGGACGAGGAAGCATACAAGACGGAGTATTATCACTACATCATGAACGGCGCCATGACGCAACTTACCCGCATCCACCCGGGTAAAGATATCGAACAGGCGCACATGCGCAACCGGGCGCTGATCTCGAACTGGGCGGTCGAAAACGGAAAAGCCGACAATGTGGTAGAAATGCAGCAACGCGACGGTAAAACATACGTGGTAATCAACGATTATGATAAATTGCGAACCCTCTTCGGCGAGTTACTGGCCGAAGTGCAGCGCATCAAGTCGGAAGGTGATTACGAAGCAGGCAAGGATCTGGTGGAAAAATACGGGGTAAAAGTAAATGCCGACCTGCACAAAGAGGTACTGGGCCGCTACGAAGCGCTGGATATCGCTCCTTACAAAGGATTCGTGAACCCTGTCTACAAACTCGTGACCGATGACAATGGCAAGGTAACGGATGTGACCGTTTCGTACGACGAGAACTATGTGGATCAGCAATTGCGTTACTCGAGACAATACTCAGTACTGCCGCTAATGAACTGATCCTGCAGAAATAATTAATATAATGAGGGTGTATCACAATGTGGTTCCACCCTCATTTTACTTATCCAACCCTATCACCCAATCACCGTTCCACCTTCCCACCGCCAATTGGCACATCAGTAAATCATTCAATTAACGAATTGACACATTGACTCATTGGCATATTAGCACATTAAACAATGACTTACGACGAAACACTTGACTATCTGTACCGCCAGATGCCCGACTACCAGCGGATCGGAGATAAGGCGTATAAGGAGGGACTCGATAACAGCCTTGCATTGGACGAGATATTAGATCATCCTCACCGCCGCTACAAAACCATCCATGTAGGGGGCACCAACGGCAAAGGTTCCACTTCGCACCTACTGGCGGCCATATTACAGGAATCGGGTTACAAAGTGGGACTGTATACCTCACCCCACCTGATCGACTTCCGCGAGCGGATCCGTGTCAACGGGGAGATGATCGGCCGGGAGTTCGTGGTAGAATTTGTAGAGCGATACAGGGAGCGGTTTGAGCCGGTGATGCCCTCGTTCTTCGAGTTGACCATGGAGATGGCTTTCCTCTACTTTACCCGGCAGGAGGTAGATGTGGCGGTGATTGAGGTGGGTTTGGGCGGACGGCTCGACAGTACCAACATTCTCTCCCCCGACCTCAGCGTCATCACCAATATAGGATTCGATCATATGAAACAGTTGGGCGATACGCTCCCGAAAATCGCCGCCGAAAAAGCGGGGATAATAAAACCATATACACCTGTTGTGATTGGTGAAATGGGAAATACAGAAGTAGCGCAGGTTTTTATCGATAAAGCACAATCCGTGAATGCTCCTATTGTTTTCGCGGAACTTTATATGAACAATTTTGTGGCAGAGAGAAAAGAGTCCGGATGGCTGTTTCACGCCAGCGGGTATCCGGATGTAAAAGGTGAATTAAAGGGATTGGCACAGGACAAGAATGCCCGGACGGTGTTGACGGCGGTAGAAGTACTCCTTGAAACGGGGTATGACATCCCGAAAGAAGCTGTTTACGAAGGGTTCGCCAACGTAACTACCATCACCGGGTTAATAGGGCGTTGGCAGCAGTTGCAAACCTCGCCGAAGATCATCTGCGACATTGCACATAATGCCCACGGGATACGGTATATAGCGGAACAATTGGGGTCGGAAAATTTCAACCGGCTTCATATTGTGTTCGGTATGGCAAACGACAAGGATGTGGATACGGTGCTTTCCCTCTTGCCACGGGATGCCGTTTATTATTTCACCAGGGCATCGGTAGAACGCGCGTTGAATGAAGTGGAACTTGCCAACAAAGCGGCCGCCCACGGGCTGCAAGGCCTCACCTTTCCTATTGTTTCCCACGCGGTCGAGGTAGCACGAAAAAACGCCGATAAAAACGATCTTATTTTCATCGGCGGTAGTACCTTTATCGTGGCGGACGCGCTGCCGCTGTTTTCAAAGTCATAGTGGGTTACCTCCTTTTATAACTTTCTTTTCTGTGTGCAACCTTTATTATTTCGATATACAGAATATTATCCTTAATAGAATAAATAATCCGGTAATCCGCTACACGGATCCGATAATAATTATTAGAACCGGTCAGTTTTACACATCTATCCGGACGCGGATTTTCAGCCAAATCATAGATTGCTTCAGCAATTTTGATCGCATAAACATCCGGAATTTTGTCAATCTCTTTTTTAGCTTTTTTATGGATTACAACTGTGTACACTTTCCAAAACGTTTATCCATACTTTCTTTAAACTCTTGCAAAGAAATTGTCTCACCACCTTGACGACTTTTTGCTTCTTCTATATCCAAAAAATCTTCGAGTAACTCATTATTTCCATGTTTTTTCATGTCAATTTTCACGTAACGGGTTCTTCCTTTTTGATCTTTTTCTATTTTAATGCCCGAAGAATTCATTATTACAACCTCCTTTTATGTTATTGGACAACAAATATATGAAAAATTTCTGTCAAATAAAAAACGCGATAAAAACGATCTTATTTTCATCGGCGGTAGTACCTTTATCGTGGCGGACACGCTGCCGCTGTTCCCGCTGTTCGGATAATTACCAAATCAGCACGATACGGAAATTGTAATTATATACATATTCATCCCTTCGGAGCAAATCTGAATTCTGGATATAGAAAGCAACCGAACTTTCACCGTTAGTCTTGTATTGCACATCGTAACTGATAGTCTCTGTATATTTATTTGTAACGTTACCATTTATATCCGTTTCATAATAGGTATGTGGGTACGGTAGCGATTTTTGTACTTCGTCCTCACCCTGCTGACCTATGAAAATATACCCCAACACGGCACCCTCTTCATAAATATCTTGGGTCAGTTCCGGTAGTTCATATATCGCCTGATAATATCCGGCATCGGGAATCCATTCCCAATCCGTTTTTTTCACCTCAAACGGAATTATTCGCCATTGCCCGTTCAACGAATTGTCAATCATCTGTTGAATTTCGCGATCCGATAAATAATCATCACCAGAACAGCCGTAGCCTAAAAAAAGCAGAAAAAATACAGAAACGGTGGAAAAAAATAATTTTTTCTTCATAATTCGTAGTTTTTGAAGCCCATAAAACTTGTACGTAAGCTAAGACTTGAAAAAAGTTCTTACGTTTAATTTAAAACAGTAAAAGAGGGAAAAAGTTTAACTTATTTACCCTTTCTATTTGTATACAGATCCGAAAAAATAAACTGATAATCTAATTCTAAATAACAAACATCTGATTTTCTGCCTCTTATTCTGAAATACCCAGGGGATATATATCTTTAAACAATTTCTTCTGCGATTGGGTTCTGATAATTACCGGGATGAGGAATAAAATCACACAGTGAATAGTGCCAATTCTAATTACTTTTCAACATTCGATTGTATGCTATAAAAAAAGAGTTATTTTTGCCTATCCACAATTTTGGAAAAGAAAATTTTAATGTAAAAAGAATAAGGGACTAATTCTGACACAAAAGTATGGTTAAAATACCTTATGTTTTGGCTCTTCAATCTCTATTCTTTACTCTTTATGCTAAAATATGAGACAATATCTTGATCTATTGCAACGGGTACTGGACGAAGGCGTCCAAAAAGAAGACCGCACCGGCACCGGTACCATCAGCATATTCGGCCATCAGAGCCGGTACAGGATGAGCGACGGATTTCCGGTGCTCACTACCAAAAAGCTGCACCTGAAATCAATTATTCACGAACTGCTCTGGTTCCTGAACGGGGATACCAACGTGCAATACCTGAATGACAATGGTGTGCGTATCTGGAACGAATGGGCGGACGAAAAGGGCGACCTGGGCCATGTCTACGGTTACCAATGGCGCTCATGGCCCGATTATAACGGCGGACATATCGACCAGATAGCGGAGGTGGTCGACACTATCCGGAACAATCCTGATTCGCGCCGTATCATCGTCAGTTCATGGAATGTGGCTGATCTGCCCAATATGAATCTCCCACCCTGTCACGCCTTTTTCCAGTTTTACGTGGCCGATGGTAAACTAAGCCTGCAATTATACCAACGCAGCGCCGACATTTTCCTGGGAGTGCCTTTCAATATCGCTTCCTACGCCCTGCTGCTGAAAATGATGGCACAGGTGGCCGGATTGCAGGAAGGCGATTTCATCCACACTTTGGGCGATGCGCATATTTACCTGAACCATCTGGAGCAGGTGAACCTTCAACTTACGCGTGAACCTCGGCCATTACCCGACATGAAGATCAACCCCGATGTAAAGGATATCTTCGGCTTCCGGTTCGAAGATTTCGAACTGACGGACTACGATCCGCACCCACATATTAAAGGCACTGTCAGCATATGATGAATTACAATACTCCACCTATTGCCATTATCGTCGCGCTCGACGAACAGAACGGTATCGGGCGCGACGGGGAACTGCTTTGTCATCTTCCCGGCGATCTGGAACATTTTAAAGAAACAACACGCGGGCATTGCGTCATTATGGGGCGGAGAACATATCAATCCCTACCCAAAGGCGCCCTACCCAACCGCACCAATATCGTGATCACCTCGGATACGGCAGGGAATTATCCCGGCTGCATCGTGGTCCGCTCTGTAGACGAAGCACTGGCTTGTTGCAAAGGTGAAGAGACAGCTTTCATTATAGGCGGAGGAGAACTTTACCGTTCAACTCTTCATCTCGCCGACAAGCTATACCTCACCCGCATCCATCACACGTTCGATGATGCCGACACTTTTTTCCCGGAAGTCGATCTCAATGAATGGGAATTGGTTCACCGCGAAACACACAAAGCGGACGGAAAACATATGTACGATTATTCGTTTCTGACCTATGTAAAATAAAGAGAAGCTGTAAAAATGGATGCGGACAGTTGGCAAGAATTCCTGAAAGGTGACAAAGCTTCTTTCTCCGAGCTTTACCGCTTTTATTTTAATGAACTTTTTGCATACGGACTGAAGATCGGTTTCGATGAAGAAGCGTGCAAAGATGCCATACAGGATGTTTTTTATAAAATATACACCTCCCGCAACCGGCTGACCCATATCAGGAATATTGAGTTTTACCTGCTTCATTCCGTGAAAAACCGACTATTCGATATTCATAACGGGGAAAACAGAATTAATCATATAAATTATAACGATATCATTCTGGAGAATGAGGATAATGTCGTCGAACAGATCATTGAGAAGGAAACGCAATCGCAACTCGAAAATAAAATCAACCAATCACTGAAAATTTTGCCGCCGAAACAAAGGAAAATAATCTATTACCATTATCATCTCAATCTATCTTTCACAGAAATAGCAACATTGTTAGAAATGGAACCCGAAACAGTAAGGAAATCGGCATATAGGGCTTTGCAAAAAATGAAAGAAAGCCGGCAATTAAAAACACTACCCTTCCTTTTTTCCCTCCTATCATTTTATCATGGATCATAAGGATTTTCTATGTGACGACCTTTTTGTGTACTGGAGAATTCATTCCACAAAAGAACTGGATTTTTTCTGGAAGAATTTTCTCAAAGAAAACGAAGAGCTCATAGAGCCTTTCAGCCAGGCTATTGAAGCATTTGAAATAATACGGAATGAACAGGACACACTCCAGATCAGTGAAACCTCAATACTGCAAAAGCTGAACACAAAAATTAAAAAACAGAAGAGAAAGAGATTACGCAGGATATTGATTTCATCTGCCGCCGCCGTCTTGCTCCTTACGTTAATTTCCACACTTTTTTTTCTGCACCGGAAATCTGAAAACATGGGATCTGGGGTATCTTCCATTGGAGAAGTAATGAGTAATAACAATATACAACTTTTTACCGGCAATAACGTTCTGGAGATCGACAATAATTCCACCTTGGATTTTTCAGAGAAAAGTCACAGCGCTGTGATCCAAAATCCGCTTACACAAAAAGAGATAGATTTAAACGATAATCAGGCCAACAAGCTTATCGTACCCTATGGAAAGAGATCGACCCTGATATTGGCAGACGGATCGAAAGTGCACTTGAATTCCGGCACGAAAATGGAATTTCCTTCCATATTTTCAGGAAAGAAAAGAGAGATCAATGTGGAGGGAGAAATTTTCATTGAAGTGGTGAAGCAAAACAATACCTCTTTTGTGATTAATACCCCTCATTCTCAAATCATCGTCTATGGAACGTCCTTCAATGTCTCTTCCTATTCCGAAGACACAAGAGAGTCCGTTGTTTTGGTAAACGGTTCAGTGGAGGTGAAAAGCAAAAACAGCGCCATACAATTACAACCCAATGAAATGGCTGAGATCGAAAACGGCATGATCCTGCGTAAGCAGGTAGATGTATCGGATTATATCGGTTGGACAAATGGCTATATGCAATTAAATAAAACTCCTCTGAACGAGGTATTGAAAAGAATAGGAAGATACTATAACGTAGAATTCCAATACGATCCGGATATGGATATGTATGACCAAACCTGTTCGGGTAAACTATTCCTTTCGGATAACTTTAATGATGTACTTGAGGCTTTTTCAAAGATGACTTACTTACAATATGATAAATACAGCGATGAAACAATTTTTATTCGTCAATAACTAAAGGATCCATATTATTAACTCAAAATTAATTATTTATGCCTATGAGAGAAGAAAAATAAAAAAAAGTCGAATAATGCCGCTAACATTATTCGACCCGAGTGATCATAAGATCTACAGAGTGAATCATAATTTATTGGTAACAAATTAAAATTCAACACAAAGATATGCAAGAAAAGTATATATGTAAGTTATTTACCACGAAAAAGAATGATAAGTTTTTAAAAATTATGAAAATCTATTTTTTAATCACTTTCCTTTGCATTTTTTCCGTTACGGCTGAAAGTATCTATTCTCAGTCCAAAACGGTCAGCGCCGAATTGAAAAATGTAACGTTGAAAGATGCATTTCGTGAATTAGAAAAAAACAGCGACTATTTGTTCCTTGTAATGGATAACACTGAAAGTGAACTATCAACAAGGGTTGACCTCTCCTTTAATAATCAATCCATAGTTGAAATACTGGATATGTTGTTAAAGAACACCCCCCTGACCTACTCCATTGTCAACAGGCAGATCACCATTTCAAAGAAACCGGGGGCTGTTGAAGACAAAAAAAGCGTTAAAAATAAAATCAACACTAAAGAAGTTCAACAAACCGGTAAAACAATTACCGGAACCGTAAGGGATATCAACGGAGAATCCATTATAGGCGCCAATATCATTGAAGAGGGCACCTCTAACGGAACCATTACTGACACAAACGGGAATTTTACCCTCAATGTAGCAAACGATGCTACTATACGGATTACTTATATCGGATATCTGAGCCAAACAGTCAATACAACGGGAAGCACGAATTTCAACATCACACTCAGAGAAGATATGCAAGCGCTTGAAGAGGTGGTGGTCGTGGGATACGGTTCGCAGAAAAAAGAAAACCTTACAGGTGCGGTTGCAACCGTGGATGTAGGTAAAGCATTGAGCGGACGTCCTATTACCGACGTTGGTCGCGGATTGCAAGGAACTACACCGGGGCTTTCGATTGTTATACCAAGCGGAGAGATCGGTTCTGATCCAACGATCAAAGTTCGTGGACAGATCGGCTCTATTGAAGGCAAGTCGGCTCCGCTTATTCTATTGGATAACGTTGAAATACCATCACTCTTAATGGTCAACCCCGATGATATCGAATCTATTTCCGTATTAAAAGATGCGGCTTCTGCTTCTATTTACGGAGCGAAAGCTGCTTTCGGGGTTATTCTTATCACTACCAAAAAAGGAGCTGCTCAGCAACGCGTGAATGTGAGTTATTCGGGAAACTTCACTTGGCAAAATATCTCCAAAAAGATGGAAATGGGCGGTATAGACGCTTTGCAGTATAGCGTGGATGCTTTTAAAAACGCAGGCGGAACAGTAGCCGGCGCTTTTGTGCAAATTACAGAGGAAGGACTGGTGAAGGCCAAAGCCTGGCATGAAAAATATTACGGGAAAATAGGCGTAGACGATCCATACGTTTATGGACGTGACTGGTATGTAGACGCCAATAACCGCAAAATAGGGTTAAGAACATTCGACCCTTATGATTACATGATTAAAGAATGGACTCCTTCCATGAACCACAATGTTTCCGTCAGTGGAAAAACACTAAATACCACCTACAATATCGGTGTGGGTTATATAAGTCAGGACGGTTTGATGGAACCGGCAAAACACGACGACTTTAAACGCTACAACGGATCATTGAGGTTAAGCACGGATATCAACAAATACCTGACGGCAAGAGCAGGCGCCATGTACTCTGCCAGAGCAAAGAGATATGGGTATGCAACCAATTCCACTACCGCCGATCCGTGGCTCTATCTTTACCGTTGGGGACCCACCATGCCCATGGGGTATGATGAGAACGGAAGCATAATCAGAAGCCCCTATTCCGAGCTTAAACAAGCCAATACAGCCTCAAGGAGTAATGACTATACCAGTGTGAATATCGGCGCTACGGTGAATATAACAAAAGACTGGAAGTTTGATGTTGACTATAATCATTCCAAGAATGATTACATCACATTACAACCTGGAACACGTTATACGGCGGCAGATTCCTGGGTGGCTGCTGTGGCAAAATATGATGATAACGGCAACCGCATTTATGTCAACGATGCCGGTGAAGTTGTTTCATCTACCACCACGGGAGCAATGCCTGCCTTTATGTTGAACACATACGAATATACGGGAAGCGGTTCCAATCCTGACCATATATACCGCCGTTCGGAAAAATCGGTACGCAACACATGGAATATGACTACTACGTATGACCTGAATTTGAATGAAGATCATAATTTTAATTTTTTGTTGGGTATAAACCGTGTTACGTATGAAACGGAGTGGAACTGGTCGCAGAAAACAAAATTGTTGGATATCGCAAATCCTCAGTTTAACCTTGCCGTAGGTACTGAAACAGTTGGCGGGGATTTTGACTGGGATGCTCAACTGGGTTATTTCGGCCGTGTCAATTATGCGTTTAAAGAGCGGTATTTGTTTGAAGCAAACCTGCGTTACGATGGTACGTCCAAGTTTCCGTCCAATTTGAGATGGAGATGGTTCCCCTCATTTTCAGCAGGTTGGCGTCTAAGTGAAGAGCCGTTTATGCAGTTCATGCAACCCACGCTTTCATCGTTGAAATTAAGAGGGTCTTGGGGTAGCATCGGCGACCAGACAGTAGCAAACAGTCTGTACGTTCCCACTATCACAATCGGTACGATTTCTTATCTGGATGAAAATGGAAACAAATTATTTTATGCAGCCCCACCCGCGGCCGTCTCACCCAAAATCGGATGGCAAAATATCCAGACGCTGAATTTGGGAATAGATGCCCGACTCTTCAAAAACTCATTTGGAATCACTTTCGATTGGTATCAGCGCGATACCAGGGATATGATTATTCCCGGTGCAAATGTCAGCCTTGCTTACGGTACAGGCGCACCCAAACAAAATCTGGGAGAATTAAGAACCAAGGGTTGGGAGCTATTGCTCGACTATACGCATCGCTTTAACAACAAATTATCTGTCAATGCGATGGTGACCGTCTCCGATGCTGCCACCGAAATCACGAAATACAGCGACACTCAATTGGTTAGTGGTTGGTATGTAGGGAAAACGTACGGAGAAATATGGGGTTATGAAACCGATCGCTTATATCAAAAAGATGATTTTGTTTGGACTAAAACAGCTGATGGAGATGATGAAATGGTAACCACCTATGCATTGTACGGGGAAGAAGTGGCAGCAGGTACTGCCGGAGCTAAAGTCGTAAACAAGCTTTCTGACCCGAATGGTGTATATCAGGACCGTTTTCAAGCCGGTAATTACAGGATGGGGCCGGGCGACCCTAAATTTGTTGATCTTAACGGCGATGGGGACATCAGTCCGGGAAGCAGTACGGTTGATGATCCGGGCGACAGGAAAGTCATTGGTAATTCAACTCCGCGGTATGAATATGGATTCCGTTTGGGAGCCGAATATGAAGGGTTCGACTTCTCCGTTTTTTTCCAGGGTGTGGGTAAGCGTAAACTCTGGGGAAATGGATTTTTGGCGATCCCCGGATATAATTCATCGGACGGCGCCATGCCACAGGCTATTGCCGGTAATTATTGGAGGGAAGATCACACGGATGCGTTCTATCCTCGCGCGTATAATCTTGGCAGTTCAAATGAAACATTGGGTATTGTACCCCAAACTCGTTATTTATTGAATATGTCCTATTTAAGAATGAAGAACCTGACTTTCGGATATTCATTACCTGTCAATTTGATTACGAAGACAGGGCTTCAAAAAGCGCGTGTTTACATTGCTTTGGAAAACTTCCTGACGTTTGATAACCTGAATGATCTCCCGATTGATCCGGAAGAAGTGCAAGGTTATTCAATGTTCAATGAAGAAAACTATAACGCCAGTCGTACGGGGGTAGGAGCTCCAACAATGAAATCGATGTCAGTTGGTTTTCAATTAAATTTTTAAATAAGATCATAAAATGAAGAAACATATATTTTATACACTACTTATTGTCGTGCTTGTCTCAGTCGGTTGCGACGATATATTGGATCGCCCTCAGAAAACAAAAGCCAATGATGAAACGTATTGGAGGAGCGAATTCGATTTCCGCTTATATGCAAATGAATTTTATACGCAGTATTTTGTGGGGTACAGCTCGAGTTATGGGCTGGATTATGCTCCTCTGCGCGGCTATTATTTTTCTGACGATGTGGCTTATACCGGTACGCAAAGCAACCTGGAGAACGCCATTCCCTCAAGCCGTGGATCTACCTCATTGGCTTCTACCAGCGATCTCTGGCTCACCAAGTACGCCAGCGCCACTTGGAACTTTGGATGGGTACGCAAAATAAACATCATGATAGAACGTCTTGAAACAGTAGGGGTTAATTATTTATCGGAAGAGGCTTACAATCACTGGATGGGGGTAGCTCGTTTCTTTCGGGCCTTCGAATATCACCGTTTAGTTTGGTCGTTCGGGGATGTTCCCTATTATGGAGCAACATTTTCAGAAGACAATTCAGACGAAATGTATAAAGACAGAACACCCAGAAAAGAAGTCATGGAGCATGTGTATGACGATTTACGCTTTGCTTTTGCCAATATCCGGACAAATGATGGCGCAATGTACCTGAATAAAGACATTGCTGCTGGATTTATCACGCGCATCATGCTCTACGAAGGAACCTGGCAAAAATACCATAACATCAGTCAGGAAAACGCGAAGAAGTATCTTGAATTTGCCCAGGAAGCCGGCGATTATGTGATTGGAACAGGAAAGTACGCGATTTCAGACGACTTCAGGAGTTTATTTGGTTCGTTAGACTTAAAGGGTCATCCGGAAGTGTTAATGTACAGACACTATGACGCAGCCAATGCTACACACGCTGTGGCTTCCTATTCAAATGGAAGGGAATCTCAAAATCCATCCTCCAATTTGGCATTGGCAAAGGCCTTTATCTGCAATGACGGTAAACCATACCAGACTTCAAGTGTTGCAAACGCTAACGTTTTAAACATCTCCAATATGATTAAAACGCGCGATCCCCGCTTTGAAGCTACTTTCTACAGTCATCCTCACATACAGGCATCTACACTTCTGTATGCATGCAAATTTATTTCACGCGAAGGATCTTCATGGGTTGGAACGCTACCTCCTCAATACGGAAGCAATACAAATACAAACGACTATCCCGTAATGCGTTATTCTGAAGTATTGTTGAACTGGATTGAAGCGAAGGCCGAACTGGCGACATTAGGTGGAACGGCAGTAACCCAGGCAGATATAAGCATATCTATAAATGCTATACGCAACAGACCTTTGGACAACGAAGCCATTGCATTGGGCGTTCAACAAACAGCAGCAATGGATTTGGCTCTTATCAATGATTCTTTTGATCCTGCACGCGATAGCGATGTTCCGGCTCTTATTTGGGAAATTCGCCGCGAACGCCGAATGGAGTTCGTATATGAACACACCCGTTTAGCCGACATTCGACGTTGGAAAAAACTGGAATATATGGATAACAATAAATATCCGGATACGATGTTGGGGTTGTGGATTGATATAGCCAATGAACTACCCACTTATCTCGTTACGACCACCAGAGTAAAGAAAGCCGATGGAACCATCGTGACATACAACGGCTCCAATGCAAGCGATATGGTGGGATTCTACATCCCCACAAACGCAAATGCAAGGGACTTATTCGGGGATTTTAATTACCTGGCGCCTGTAGGAAAAGCGCAAATAGAGCAGTATGCCGACGCCGGCTATACTCTGACACAAACCACCGGATGGTTTTAACCTATAGACTTGAATCGAGTAGGAGGAAAATAAAGTAGTTTCCTCCTACTTTATTTTCCGACCTCCCACACCACCGCTCGTACGGTTCCGTAGGTGGCGGTTCCTTACTTACGATACTACTTTATCGTAACAGTCCATCTGTAAAGGGTAATTTGCCTTTCTCAGGTTATAACAGGGACAACCGTCTATTGTAAGTACCCGATACGGGAAGGGTGAGTCTATGCTTGTAGGAACATATATGGGAATGGCTAATTTTCAGAAAATAAATCTTGAAAATGACAGATTCTTTATCAATTTATTAGATTGGCAAAAATTAAAAAACCCTTCACCACATCGCTTGACGGGCGAATTTCGGACCAGGTGGAAGTCCGGCTGCAGGATACGGAGGACGGCCATCTCGTTTTTATCATCAACCATAGCGCCGGTAGTGAAGAAATTGATATAGACCTGTATATGGGCTCTGACGGCGTATATACCCTGCGGGATGTAATCAATGGGACGCAAAAAGAGTTGCGAAGTTCCGGTAATACGCTGAACATCAACACCCGGATTGACAGCAAAGGTGTCCATATTATTGAAATAACCCCAATAATTAAAATTCGATTATTAAAAGACGATTCATGGCTGTTGTAGGTATAGATTTGGGAGGCACAAAAATTACGGGCGCTCTCTTTGATAAAAGAGGTAAGATACTTTGCGAGATATCTCATCTTCTGGAACATCGGAAAGAGTTTGAAGTAGGATTACTTGTTTTACAGGTAATCGACGAATTAATGGAACAATCGGGATACCGTAAGGATGACATCGAAGCATTGGGTATTTGTGTTCCGGGAATAGCAAACAGTAAGACAGGACTCGTATGGGCTCCCAACATTGGCGGGTGGGAAAACTATCCGCTTCAAAAAGAAATAGAAGAGCATTTCAGCAATAGCAAAATCATAATTAGCGTTGCCAGCGATAGAACCTGTTATATTTTGGGCGAAAAATGGAAAGGCATTGCAAAAAATGCCAATAATGCGATTTATATTTCTGTGGGTACGGGAATAGGGATCGGGCTTCTGATTGATGGAAATATAATCCATGGAAAGGGTGATATTGTAGGCGCTGCAGGATGGTTTGGAATTGAAACACCCTATTCGAAGGAATTTGAGAGGTGTGGTTGTTTTGAAAGTTATGCTTCGGGAAACGGTATCGCCCATCAGGCAAAAAAGATCCTGAAAGAAGGTATTCTGTTCAAAGAAAGCAAATTCTATACGAAAGAGATTGATAGTATATCCTCAAAAGATATCTTTGACGCTGTCAGCGATGGCGATCCTCTCGCAAAATCTGTCATAGAAAAAGCGATAGAGTTATGGGGTATGACCTCTGCCAATTTAGTCAGTCTGTTAAATCCCGAAATAATTATATGGGGTGGAGGCGTGTTCGGACCTGCTACACAATTCATCGACCGCATCTATAAAGAAGCTTCTAAATGGGCGCAGCCCATTGCTATAAAGGAGGTGAAATACGAAAAATCTATCTTACAGGGGAAAGCCGGACTATACGGCGCCGGTTATTTGGCGCTTACATCAGTCATAAAAAAAGTATAAAACGGGAATGAGAACCATTCACTGAAGTTAGATATCCGCTCGCTATGGTATAGCTCAAGCAAGTTGGCTTTACTCATTTAGCTTAACGCGAATAGAATAGTTCTCACCCAAAAAGATAAATAAAAATGCCTTATGTCTCTTAAGAAAAGATTTTTAATGTACTGATAATGACTAGTAAACCTAAATTGTTCCATCTCATTTTTAGAAAGGAGAAAACGTTCTGGAATGCTTTTGTCTTGGTTCTTTTGTCTTGATTCTTGGCTCTAAAAATAATCGTATGAAGTACAATAAAACGTTAGTTTACATAGCGGCCTGTATTGGCATGGCTTTTTTTGGGATTGCCTTTATTGTCATGGGATCTGTTTTACCATCATTAACCGCAAAATACT
>ENA-UOOI01000745-UOOI01000745.1-fermentation-metagenome-genome-assembly--contig:-NODE-745-length-39503-cov-8.961570_pt1 | contig 39503 bp, 44 predicted proteins | sample MGYA00245779_ERZ724027 | MGnify/ENA primary metagenome ERZ724027 (study PRJEB28704, sample SAMN03018318) | fermentation metagenome | biome: anthropogenic terrestrial biome; feature: soil; material...
TCGGAACTTTGTAATTTGAGTTTTCAGCGGGAAGAAAAGCGTTTCATTCGGCCGTATACGGTTCGCCCACGCGGGGCGAACCGCTTTTTTCGGACGTGATTTTCCCGTTTGGGCGGCAGCGTGGCAAGCGGAGTTTTCCCGTCTTTTATGTACGGTTCCTCGGTTTCCTGCTGAACCCGCTGCAGTTCCCCGATCGCGTCCGTGACTTTGTCAAACAGTTTTCGATACCTCTATATGCGAAAATCGCATAGAATGCAAGATATCATTACTCAATAATCTACAATGTCGTTGGGGGGAGTGAAATGTACCAACGACTGCGCGATTTACGGGAAGACCGGGATTTGAATCAGCAGACGCTTGCCGATCTGCTGAATGTCGGCCAAACGACCTATTCCAGATACGAAAACGGGACATTGGACATTCCGAGCGCTTCGCTTATTAAGCTTGCGGAATTTTACGGGACAAGCGTCGACTATCTTCTCGGCCTGACCGACAACAGGAAACCCTATCGCTGAATTCCCATAGCAAAACGGGAGGCCGGCCGCCGTCCCGCCCTGCGAGATCTGTTTTAACGAGAGAAGGAAACCAATGGCTTTGATTCTTTCCGCCGCCGCAACATTTGTGTCCACCAGCATCGATTATCTGGTGATCCTTATTATTCTGTATTCTCAAAAGAAAAACCGGCCGCATTCCGGGAAAATCCTTGCCGGGCAATATCTGGGGCTGTCCATCCTGATCCTTGTCAGCCTGGTCGCGGCGTTCGCGGTCCACCTGATCCCGCAGGACTGGATCGTGGGATTTTTGGGGCTGGTTCCGCTGTTCCTCGGTATTCGGGCCGCCGTCCGTCCGGAGAGCGGCGGCGAAGAGGATGAGGTCCTTTCTTCATCCCGGAAATACGTGAGTCCGGTGGTGAGCGTAGCCGTTCTGACCCTTGCCTGCGGCGGGGATAACCTCGGCATTTATATCCCTTACTTTACGACGCTGCGCCCGTTGGAAATCGGCGCCGTGCTTGGGATCTTCGCCGTGCTGACGTTCTTTCTGAATTTTATCGGCAAAAAAATATCGGACCTGAAATCGGTCGGCAAAACTATCGAAAAACAGGAGCGCATCCTCGTCCCGGCCGTTTTTATCGCCCTTGGAGTGTATATTATGGTGGAGAACGGCACGGTCGCGCATTTCTTTCCGGGGTAGCCCGAATTCCAGGCCCGCCCGTTTCGGCCGGTTCGGCGGTTCAGCCGGAAGTGCCGTCGTCGAGCTGTTTCCTTCCGTTGAAAAAGTTCCGGTAGGCGAGGAAACAGGCCAGGAAGGAAGAAATCGCGGTGGTCGAAAGCATCATGAACGTCACCAGAATCTGGTACCGGATCGCCATGAGCGGCGAGGTCCCCGCGAGGATCAGCCCCGTCATCATGCCGGGAAGGGAAACGATGCCCAGGGTTTTTGTGGAATCGATGGTGGGGATCATCCCCGTGCGGATCGAGTCCCGCAGGATGTCCCGGGAAGCCGGGAGAAGATCCGCGCCGAGGGAGAGCTTGATTTCCACTTCGGTTCTCCTGCTTTTGAAATTGCCGGCCAACTGCCGGTAGCACAGGCCGATCGCCACCATGGCGTTGCTGATGATCATGCCGCCGATGGGGATGATCTGGTTTGCCTCGTACCGGATCGCGCCGGACAGCACCAGAACGGACAGGGTGGCGCCCGTTCCGGTTAAGATGGAAAGATAGGAAATCAGGATCCCGTTCCGGACTCCTTTTCCCCGTTTCGCCGCGTTGAAGGCCGCGTTGAAGATCATCAAAAGGAGAATCAGCGTCGTGACGGCCGGGCTGCGCAGCCCGAAGACCCATTGAAGCACATACCCCACCGCGAAGAGCTGGACGACCGCCCGGATAACGCTGACGAGGGTTTCCTTTTCCAGCCTGAGCTTCTGAAAATAGGAGAACAGCAGGGAAACGACGACGAGGGACGACGCCAGAAGAAGGGACGCGTCGCTGATCTTGGCTCCGTTCATTTGAGTTCCTCCCGTGATTGGATTTGGCCGTTTTCGATGGTCAATAACCGATTCGCGTATTTCCGGCTCTGGGCATCGTTGTGGGTGACCCACAAAACCGTGACGCCCTTTTGGTTCAGGCGGTAAATTTCCTTTTCGACCAGCTCCGCGTTGTCGGCGTCGAGGGCGGAAGTCGCTTCATCCAGAAGCAGAACCTCCGGCTCGAAAAGCAGGGTGCGTACCAGGGCGATCCTCTGCTTTTCCCCTCCCGAAAGGCTTTTGACGTCGTGCGTCAGGCAGCTTTCGTCCATATGGAAGCGGGAGAGGAGCGAGACGATCTTTTCCCGGTCGGCCTTCCGGTTCCGGATGCGGTATGGGAATGCGACGTTGTCTTCCACCGTGTTTCCCCAGAGGACCGGTTCTTGAAAGCAGTAGCGGATTTTCTTCCGGATCTCGATGGGGTTTTCCCGGAGCATATCCTTCCCGTGGAACAGGATTTTCCCGCCGGTCGGGCTGATCAGGTGGCAGCACAGCCGCAGAAAAGTGCTTTTGCCGCTTCCCGACGGGCCCACAATGGAAACGAAGTCGCCGGGCGCGAACTCGGCGGATAAATTTTTGACGATTTCTTTTCCGCCGCGGCGGTAGGAGACATTCTGAAATGCGATTTGCGCCAACGGTCTCACCTCAAAAATCCGAATTTTCCGGCCGAAAAGGCCGTTTTTTTCCTGATCCCATCATAGCGCATCCGTCGGCTGAAATCAACAGAAATTGAAAATAACAGTTGTGTGGTTGTATTTATCATCAAAATGAGTTACGATATACGCACAAACAAAAATGTGGGAGGGCGATGCCATGGACGGCGGTATTTTAAATCTGAGTCAGACATCAGAATTTTTAGGGATCAGCGAAAAGACGCTCATCAAGCTGCTCCGGGAAGAACACATTCCCGCCCGCAAAATCGGCCGGGAATGGCGGTTCAGCCGGGAAGCGCTGGTCCGCTGGCTCGCCGCCGGGGATTCGACGGACTATATCAACCGGGACGAGCGGTATATGGTTTCCGAGGACATGCCCGGTCCATCCTCCGACCTGTTTGACGGAATCAAAAGCAGGCTGGACTTTTTGAGGGCGAACGGAAACCGCATCCAGGCGCTGCTGCCGGAGATGGACCGGGAGATTGTCCTTCCGCGGGAAGCCACCCTGCGCGTCAGCTATAAGCAGCAGAGGGAAGTCGAAAAGCTGGAGTTCAAGATTTTCTGGGATCTGCGGGAAGAATGCAGGCGAAAAGCCCGCCCGGGCGAAAAAGCGGCCCATATTTCCGGCCAAAAGGGAGAAAGATAAAGAGGATCCTTTCGCCCGTGCTTCCCGTCCTGCAGGCAGCAGACAGCCCGGTTTGCCCGGACAGGCCCGCTGCCTGTTTTGTCACGGCCCCGTTGGAAGGCCCGGGGGGACGGATAAAAATTTTCTGCAACCTTTTTCCGCTTCCTGCGTGTAATGGAATGAGGTCATAAAGGCGGTGGGGTTTTGGATGAACGTTCTCTGATCCGGTCGGCGCAGCGGGGCGAAAAGAAGGCGTTTCAGGACCTGATTGCCTTTTATTATCCTTATGTCCTGAAATTTCTCCTGAAGATGACGCACGATTCCATGCTGAGCGAGGATTTGGCGCAGGACACTTTTGTAAAGCTGATCCGTGGGATCGACCGGTTCGACCTCCGGAAGAAGGCCGCCTTTTCCACCTGGGTCATGACGATCGCCAAAAACTGCTGGCTGGATTCCTGGAGGCGGAACAGGCGGGAATCCCTGAGCCTCGAAGAGCGGGACGTGCCGTCCCCGTTCCGTGTGGAAGACGCCGTGCTGGGCCGCCTGCAGGGAGAAGAGCTGGAAAAGGCGCTGAAAAGCCTTCCGCCCGAGCAGGCCGGGGCCATCCGGCTGAAATATGTGGAGCGGCAGACGCTCCGGGAGATTGCCCGGCGGTTTTCCTGCGAGCCCAAAACCGTAAAAAGCCGCATCCACAACGGCATGGTTCGATTGAGGAAAAAGCTGAAGGGGGATTTTTATCGTGGATAAACATGCCGGCGCGCTGCTGTCCCGGCTGGACGGCGAGATCGATCGGAAATGCCTGGAAATCCGGCGGGAAAACCGGAACCGGGCGCTGCGGTCCGCATTTCTCGGCGCCTGCGCGCTGTTTCTCCTGATTCCCGCGCTGCTCGTCTTTTTGGGGGCCAGTCTCGGGACCTTCTGCATCCCAGCGGCTTTTTTCCTTTCCGCCGGCTTCTGCCTGCTGTCCCCGCTGATCTTCGGAAGAAAGTCGGGAGGTTCGGAACATGAGCCGCTTTGATGCCGCAATGGAAAAGTTCAATTTCCGGAAGGCGGTGGTCGTCTGCCTGATTGTCTCGGTCCTGGCCGGGACCGGGTCGGCCGGCTTCCTGGCCCATACCTTCCGGGACAGGCTTGCCCTCGCCGATGGATACCGCCGGGTAAGCAAAGATGTCGGGGCCGCGGAAGGCGGGCTGGAAAGCATGGAACCGGGCTGGAAACGCCTGGCGGCTTCCTCGCCGGATCTGGTCGACATCCTGGTGCTGGACGGAGAAAACAGGGTCGTGTTCAGCGCGAAACATTCGGATTTATCCCAAAGCGGTTCTCTGAACCTTTCGGAGGACCGGGGCGGGCAGAACCGTTACCTTACCGCCGGGGAGAATCCGGACGTGCATTTCCGCCTGACGGAAGGCGGCGGCCTGCAGGTTTTCAGGCAGCTGCTCGGGGTGGATGAGGAAACCGGGCGGGAAAATCGGGATCATTACTTCTACGAAAAAAATTACAGCCGGCAGAAAATCTATCTGCTTTCCTGTTTCGCCGGGGGTCCGGACGGAACGAAAGTCTATTTTATCGGTGATCTTCGTCCGGCCGCGGGCGGCAGACTTTCCGTCAAGGCCGCGGCCGCCCTTGCCGTCCTGCTTTTCATGGTCTATTGGGTCCTGCTGGCCCTGTGGGTTTACGCCCGGGCGCTCCGGGCGAAGATGAACGCGCCGGTCTGGGGGATCGCTGCCCTGTTTACCAATCTGGCCGGATGGTTCGTTTTTCTCCTTTACCGGCAAAGCCGCCGCACCTGCTGCCGGTGCGGCGCCCTGCAAAGCGGGGACGGCGCCTACTGCACGTACTGCGGGGCGAGGCTCGGGGCGGTGTGCCCCCGGTGCCACAGGCCCGTAAACGGGTGGGACCGGTACTGCGGGCACTGCGGCTGTGCGCTGAACAGGGGGAAAAAGGATGAATAAACGCGCCGTACGGTCGGCGGCAATGCCGGCTGTTTTATTTGTGATGCTGGTCCTGTGCATCTACGCCGGGGCCGCCACCCGCTTTGAGGGATGGTTTTACGGGGAAGCCGTGGAAAGAATGTCGCCCGTCCTGACGGCGGTGATGAAGGGCGTTACCCATTTCGGCGACCCGGCCGTTGTCATTTTGCTTTGCCTGGTGCTGTTTCTCGTGCCAAAGACGAGGAAAAGCATCGCGCCGCCGGTTTCGGCGGCCGTGATCCTGTCCGCCGTACTCAACGTCGTGCTGAAACGGATTTTCGCGCGGGGGCGGCCCAATGTCCTGCGGCTGATCAGCGAAACGGGCTACAGTTTCCCGAGCGGCCACGCGATGATCAGCGCATCCCTCTACGGGATGCTGATCCTGCTCATTTGGAAATATTTTCGAAGCGTTCCCCTCAAAGTGTCCCTTTCCTTGGCCTGCGCGGCCCTGACCGCCCTGATCGGGTTCAGCCGTGTCTATCTGGGCGTCCACTACGCGGGGGACGTTCTGGGCGGCTGGCTGTTCGGAGCCGCCGTTTCCCTGTCCGTCTATTCCTTTTGGGACGGCGGCCGGTTCGCCCGGAAGGGGAGCTTCCGGTTCTCTGCGCAAAGGAGGAACTGAAAATGCAGGAATGGGTGATCCATATCATGGATCAATACGGCTACTGGGGCATCGCCCTGCTGATCGCCCTGGAAAATATCTTTCCTCCCATCCCGTCCGAAGTGATTCTGACGTTCGGCGGTTTTATGACCACTTACACCAGCATGAATCTCGGGGCGGTGATCCTGTCCGCGACCGCCGGCTCGGCAGTCGGGGCGGTTGTCCTTTACGGTGTCGGCCGGGTGCTTCCGGCGGAAAAAATGGACCGGTTCCTCGGCCGGTGGGGGCATGTTCTCGGGCTGAAGCAGGGGGACGTGAAGCGGGCGGAAGGCTGGTTTCACCGGCGCGGCACTTCCACCGTCTTTTTCTGCCGATTCATTCCCCTCGTCCGAAGCCTCATTTCCATCCCCGCGGGCATGGCGCGGATGCGGAAGGGCCGGTTCCTTTTCTACACCGTCCTCGGCTCCGCCGTCTGGAACGCGGTTCTGGTAGCCCTCGGCGCTTTTGCCGGGGCGGGCTGGGAACGCATCAGCCGGTATATGGATCTTTACTCCTATGCGGCCCTGATCCTGCTGGCGGCGGGCGGCGTGATCTTCGCCGTCTGGTTTTCCAAAAAAAGAAAGAAAAAAAAATAAGCCGTTTTTTCGCGGCCGACCGGCCGCCCCGCTTTCGCCGGACTGAAAAGCAAAGGGGCTCCGGTTTCCCGGAACCCCTTCGGATTCAGTTCCTGTCACATAACCTTTGTGGGAAAAACGGCATCGAGGATTCCGATCGCCAGAGCGCCCAGAATGGCGCCTAAGATGGTGACCTGCATATTGGGCACGACGAACTGCGTTGCATATAAAATAATCGCCGACAAAAGGAACCCTTTTAACCCTTTGCCAAATGGAGAGGCGTCCACTTTCATGACGCTTTCCAGAAGGTAGTCCAGCAGACAGATCACCACGGCGGCAATCAGGAAGGACCACAGGCCCGCAATGGAGAATCCGGGCGTAAAGACGGAAACCAGGAACAAAATGACCATCATGATCGCCAGTCTCCCGAGCCAGCGGAAAAACACCGTGGTCGCGGAGTGCCCTTCCCCGGAGCCTCCGGATTTGACCGGGTCGGTGTTCGTGTAATGGTTCACAGCATTTGCCAACTGAGATTCCTCCTTTCAGACTCTTGAGAATGAGCCTTTATACAGGATTCCCTTCGGCCCATGACTTATGATTGGAAATTGTTCGCCGGGGCCGGAAAAAACCGGAAACGGCCTTCTTGAACATTTTTATTCTCTTCCGACATTTTTAAATTGTTCACAAACGATTCGAAAAAATTTCAAAAGCGATTCATCGGCCGGACACAAAGTGCGGGTATACTGAAAGCGTTCCAAAAAACAGAAACCGATTTTATTACTGCATAACGGCTGCCGGGTGAGACGGAATACCGGCCCGGCGGCCGGCAGACAAATTACAAGTTCCTCGTCAGAGGATTGACATATTGCTTTTTCATAATTACTTCCTCTTTCTCCTTAAAAGCGCCGCCCGGCTGTGAGGGCGGCGCTTTTATCGTCCGCATTTCCGTAGTGTTCCCGCGCCGCGGAAAACCATGCGCCCGCTTATTTCGGCAGGCCCGGAAAGTCCAGCGTGGCGAAGTAGTCGGCGGGCGTTTCCGCGCGGCGGATGAGCTGCGTGGAGCCGTCCTCCCGGAGCAGGATTTCGGCGGAGCGGAGCCTGCCGTTGTAGTTGTAGCCCATGGAGTGGCCGTGCGCGCCGGCGTCGTGGATGACGATCCGGTCGCCCATGTCGATTTTCGGAAGCATGCGGTCAATCGCAAATTTGTCGTTGTTTTCGCACAGCCCGCCCACAACGTCGTACTTGTGGTCGCAGGGCAGGTTTTCCTTGCCGGATACCGTGATATGGTGGTAGGCTCCGTACATGGCGGGGCGCATCAGGTTGGCCGCGCAGGCGTCCAGCCCGATGTATTCCTTGTAGATGTGCTTTTCGCGGATGGCCGTGGCCACCAGGCAGCCGTACGGCGCCAGCATGAAGCGGCCCATTTCGGTGTAGAGCGCCACGTCGCCCATTCCTTCCGGAACAAGGATTTCCTCGTAGGCCTTCTGCACCATGCGCCCGATTTTCAGGATGTCGGCGGGCGTCTGTTCCGGGCGGTACGCCACGCCCACGCCGCCGGAGAGGTTGATGAACGCGATGCGTGCCCCCGTTTCCCGGTGGAGCTCCACGGCGAGCCGGAACAGACGCCCGGCCAGAACGGGGTAGTATTCGTTGCCGGCCGTGTTGCTCGCGAGGAACGCGTGAATTCCGAAGCGCTTTGCGCCGAGCTGCTGGAGCCTTTTGAACCCTTCCGTCATCTGTTCGCGCGTAAAGCCGTATTTGGAGTCGCCCGGGTTGTCCATAATGGCGTTGCTGGCCTGAAAGACTCCGCCCGGGTTGTAGCGGCAGCAGATGGTTTCCGGGATGCCGCAGAGCCGGTTGAGGATTTCAATGTGGGTGAAGTCGTCCAGGTTGATGACGGCGTCCAGCCTGCGGGCCAGCAGAAAGTCGGCGTCGGGCGTCTCGTTGGAGGAGAACATGATCTCATGCCCGCGGAACCCCACGGCGTCGGAGAGCATCAGCTCCACGAGCGACGAGCAGTCCGCGCCGCAGCCTTCCTCCCTCATAATCCGAAGGATATACGGGTTGGGGGTCGCCTTCACGGCGAAGTATTCGCGGTATCCGCGGTTCCAGGAAAAAGCCCGGTTGACTTTCCGCGCGTTTTCGCGGATCCCTTTTTCCTCGTACAGGTAAAACGGTGTGGGGTATTTTCGTGCGATTTCCTTCAACTGTTCGTGCGTGACAAATGGCCTTTTCATGGGGCTGCCGTTACCTTCCTTCCGTGAGCTGAGTCAGCCGGATCTCGTTTTTCAGGTCTTCTTTAAAGAGGTCGACCAGGTTTTTCTTTTTGGAATACAGACAGGTGGAGTATTCGCCGTCGTCGATGTCGCCGGTCAGGACGCAGGACGAGTCCACGATCAGCCGGATCTGCCGCCGCTTTTTTTCCGTGTGCCACACGGTCGCCCCGTCCATCCGGAAGGAGCTTTCCGTGATGAGCACCACCTTCCGCCCTTTGGCGGCGGCGCCGGCGAGCTCGGGGCGGATCCGCTCCATGATTTCCGCCGACATGGATGCGTAGATCCGCATCCGCGCTCCGTCCGCCATGACGCGCATCTTGTTCAGGATATTGGTTTCCCCCACGACGGTCAGGTATCCCCCGGAAGGCTCCACGCGGCCCGGAAGAGCGCGCTTCAGCTCTTCGCGGTCCCGCTGGAGCGACGCGATGCGGCCGCTGCAGAATTCCTCGGCGGGCACGGCGGAGTACCGCGTGACCGCGCTTTCGGAAAGGCAGGCGGCGCCTTTTTCCACCAGCCCGGCGAGCGCGGTGTAGATGTTGGAGCGGGAAATCCCCGTCGCTTTCGCGGCTTCGTAGCCGGTCAGCTCCCCTTCCGCGCACAGGGTGCAGTACACCCGCGCTTCCTGGTTTGTCAGGCCGAACCGCATCAAAAGGGCCGCGGCGTCCATCCCTTCCGCCTCCCGCCTTATAGTATTCCTGTACAGGAATACTATAGCCGATGCGGGAAACTTTGTCAAGAAGCGTTTTTCGCCGGTCGAGCCGGGAAAAATAACATTTTGTGATTTTATGGGATACAAATATTCCGGAATTCGGATATAATAGATTCTGGATCGTTATCCTAATTCAGAAAGGAAGTCGAAAATATGGCAGTCGTAACGGTAACGGGGGACAACTTCGATTCCGCCGTCCTGAATTCCGACAAGCCGGTTCTCGTCGATTTCTGGGCGTCCTGGTGCGGCCCGTGCCGCATGGTTTCCCCCATTGTGGACGAAATCGGCAACGAAAGCGACGGAAGATACAAGGTCGGCAAAGTCAACGTGGATGAGGAGCCCGATCTCGCGGCCCGCTTCAACGTGATGAGCATCCCGACCCTCATGGTCTTCAAAAACGGCGAGCCCTCCAAAACGTCCGTCGGCGTAAAAAGCAAGCAGGATATTCTGGAAATGCTCGACTGACGTCCGCGCGGCCCCGCGGGAAAGGATCCCGCGGGGCCGCCTGCTGCGGGGAGGATGCTTGAGCCATGCTGAAAATTCTTCTGGGCGACATCACAAAGCAGAGGGCCGGCGCGATCGTGAACGCGGCGAACTGCTCGCTCCTGGGCGGAGGCGGCGTGGACGGGGCCATCCACCGTGCCGCGGGCCCGGAGCTGCTGGAAGAGTGCCGCGCGCTCCACGGCTGCGAAACCGGGAAGGCGAAGATCACGAAGGGGTACCGCCTGTCCGCGAAGTACGTTATTCACACGCCGGGGCCGGTCTGGCGCGGGGGGAACGGGGAAGACAAGCTGCTGAAAAGCTGCTACGATTCCTGCCTTGCCTCGCGTCCCGGTACGGCTGTGAAACCGTGGCGTTCCCGTCCATCAGCACGGGGGTTTACTGTTTCCCCGTGGAGAGGGCGGCGAAGATCGCCGTTTCCGCCATTCTGGATTTTCTGAAACGGGACGGCACCGTCAAGACCGTGGCCATGGTCTGCTTCGACCCCGCGACCAAAGCCGCCTACGACAGGGCTTTGCGGGCCGCCGAGGCGCAGGATCGCCCGTAGCCGCGCGGACGCAAAAAACCGGCGGGGATTGTCCCGCCGGTGTCTTTCGGTCTGTTTCAGTTTACCACCCGGACTTTGTCGGCGGAAATGTCCTTCAGCGTCGCGCAGCCGGTCATCTTCATCGTGTCCCTCAGCTCCGCGATGATTTTCCGCGTGTAAAGCGCAACGCCATCCTTTCCTCCGCCGCAGGCGGCGATCACGTACGGCCGGCCGATCAGCACGGCGTCCGCCCCGAGCGCGAGCGCCTTGAACACGTCGAGCCCCGTGCGGAACCCGCCGTCGATGAAGATTTTGATCTTGTCTCCGGTGATTTTTTTGATCTCCGGCAGCACCTCGATCGTTGCGGGTGTCTGGTCGATCACCCTCCCGCCGTGGTTGGAGATCACGATCCCGTAGGCACCGCACTCAATCGCCTTGACGGCGCCGACCTGCGTCATGATGCCCTTCAGGATGAACGGGCGCCCCGCGTACTCCGCAATCTTGGAAAGCTCCGCCACGCCTTTGGCGCGGACCGGTTTCCCCGCGGCGGCGAGGAGCGGCAGTCCGGCGGCGTCGATGTCCATCGCCATCGCCATGGCGCCGGAAGCCTTCACAAGGTCCATCTTTTCGCGGAGCGTGTCGCCGCTCCACGGTTTCACCGTCGGCACGGCGACGCCCCCGGCGGCCTTTACGGCGGCCAGCGGGTCTTTCAGGAAGAAATCCGGCGCCCCGTCGCCGGTGAACGCGGCGCACCCCGCTTCGGCGCAGCCGGGAACCAGCGCCTCGGCGTAAGTCCTTTCGGTCAGGTATCCGTTGTAGTTGGTGCCGAGTCCGCTGATCGGCGCGGCAAAAACCGGCGCCGCAAAGGTGCGGCCGAACAGCTCGGCGGAAGGGTCCTGCCCGCGGTCCTCGTAAATCAGGTCCATGTTGATCTTGACCCGGGCGAGCATTTCGCAGTTGCGCACGAAGGCGCCGCCGGTGCCCTTGCCGCCGACGCCCGGGATTTCACCCCGGCACGCGACGCCGTCGCACTCGCGGCAGACGCGGCAGGTTGGGGCCATGTTTTTTCTGGCGTTTTTCCGTAATTCCTCGTAAGTCATGTTTTTCCTCCTTTTCCCGGCTTGCTTCTGTCCTTTAGTATAGACGTCCGGGTTCCGGCCGTCAATCGGGTTCCCATCCCGCCGTTTCACTTTTTGCGCGCAGTATGGTATGATGATGTTCGGGAAAACACGAAAGCTGGGGTTTGCCGGATGATAAAAGCAGTGATTTTCGATATGGACGGATTGATGTTCGACACGGAGCGGCTGACGAAAAAAATCTGGGACGAGGTGGGGGACGAACTCGGCCGCCCCCATGTTTCGTCGATTATGCCGGAGACCATGGGCGTGCGGCTGGACCGGTCGGAGGAGATTTTCCGCCGGCATTTCGGCCCGGATTTCCCGTACCAGAAGTTCCTCGCGGAGTACCGGGACCGGTTCAGCCGGAGGATTGAGGCGGAAGGCGTCCCGGTCAGGCCGGGGCTGTTCCGGCTCCTGGATTACCTGAAGCGGGAAGGGTATGTGTGCGCGGTGGCGTCGTCCACTTCCCGGCGGAAGGTGCTGCGTTATGTCGAAAAGGCGGGCGTGGCCGGGTACTTTGCCCGCATCATCTGCGGCGACATGGTCGAAAAAAGCAAGCCCGACCCGCAGATTTACGAAACCGCCGCCCGCGGGATCGGCATGGAGCCGAAGGACTGCCTGGTGCTGGAAGATTCGCCGAACGGCATCCTCGCGGCTTACCGGGCGGGCATGAAGGTCGTCATGGTGCCGGACCAGGTCCGGCCGGACGAGCGGCTGCGCCCCATGCTCTTTGCCTGCGCGGAGTCCCTTTCGGACGTGATCCCGCTGCTTGCGGGGCGGAACGGCGGGAAAGCCGGGGGCGGGGAATGAAGATCCTCGTGGACGCGGACGCCTGCCCGGTCAAGGAAATCCTTGTGGGCGTTGCGAAGCGCCGCGGCATCCCGGTTACCATGCTGATCGACACCAGCCATGTCCTGGACGACGGCTACAGCACGGTCGTCACCGTCGACCAGGGGCGGGACAGCGCGGACTTCAAGCTCGTCAACCTCATCGAGCCGGGCGACATCGTGGTGACGCAGGACTACGGCGTGGCGGCGATGTCGCTCAGCCGGGGGGCGAAGGCCCTGAACCAGAACGGTCTGGTTTACAGCGGCAAAAATATGGACCGGCTGCTGTTCGAGCGCGCGCTGGGCCAGAAAATCCGCCGCGCGGGCGGAAGATACGGAAAAAACAGAAAGCGGGAGAAAGCGGACGACGAAGCCTTCCGGCTGGCGCTGGAGCATATGGTTTCCGCCGCCCGGCTCCCGGGGAAAGATACAGGGGGATCGGTATGAAAGATTATGATGTGATTGTCGTCGGCGCGGGGCCGGCCGGGATTTTTACGGCGCTGGAGCTCGACAAACTTGCGCCGGAGAAGAAAATCCTGGTGGTGGATTCCGGCAGCGCCATCGAGCGGCGTTCCTGCCCCGCCCGCACGACCGGCGTGTGCGCGCACTGCGCCACCTGCAGCATCATGAACGGATGGGCCGGCGCGGGCGCGTTTTCCGACGGCAAGCTGTCCCTTTCGGAGGAGGTCGGCGGCAACATCACGGATTATATGCCGGTAAAGACCGCGCGCGAGCTGATCCGTTATGTGGACGGGATCTACCTGCGGTACGGCGCGCCGGACCAGGTGTACGGCAAAAACGACAAATTCGCCGAAAAGGTGGCGTACAAGGCCCGCAGGGAGAACATCCAGCTCATCCCCTGCCCGGTGCGCCACATGGGAACGGAGTATTCCTATCAGGTTTTGAAGGCGATGTACCAGTACCTGAGCTCGCGCCCGAACTTCGAGTTCCGCGAAAAGACCACGGCGGAGTCCGTCCTCACGGAAAACGGCGCCGCCGCGGGCGTAAGGCTCAGCGGCAAAGACGGGAAAACGGAAACGGTCTGCGCGTCCCGCGTCGTGCTTGCGCCGGGCCGCGGCGGCGCCGAGTGGCTCAGCCGCAACGCGAACGAGCTGCGCCTTTCCATTGCGAACAACGAGGTGGACATCGGCGTGCGCGTTGAAGTCCCCAACGCGGTTCTGGACCCGCTGACCAAAAACCTTTACGAGGCGAAGCTGGTGTATTACTCGGACACCTTTGAAAACAAGGTGCGCACGTTCTGCATGAACCCAGGCGGCATCGTGAGCGAGGAGCACTACGACACGCCGGGCGGCGGCATCGCCGTGGTCAACGGCCATTCCTACGCCGAGGAGGAGCGCCGCACCGAAAACACCAATTTCGCCATGCTGGTTTCCACAAAATTCACGGAGCCGTTCAACCAGCCCATCGAGTACGGGCGCTACATCGCCCAGCTCGGCAACATGCTCACCGGCGGCGGCATCATGGTCCAGCGCCTCGGCGATCTGCTCCTGGGCCGCCGCACCGACGCGACGCGCCTGAAAAAGTCCACGACCATCCCGACGCTGAAAACGGCGGTTCCGGGCGACCTCTCGTTCGTCCTGCCGCACCGCCACCTGACCAGCATCGTGGAGTCGATGCGCGCGTTCGATAAAATCGCCCCCGGCCTGTATTCCAAGAATACGCTGCTCTACGGGGTGGAAGTGAAGTTCTACTCGTCCAAAGTCGAGGTGAAAAAAAACTTCGAAACCGGCGTGAAAAATCTGTACGCCATCGGCGACGGCGCAGGCATCACCCGCGGTCTGATGCAGGCTTCCGTGACCGGCGTCGTGGTGGCGCGGGACATTGCCCGGAAAGAAACGGCGGCCGCCCGCGGTTGACATCCGCGCGGCGGGGGATTATGATAAACTGGCAATTTCTTCTTTGGTTTCCGCCCGCTTTTCCGGGGAGCCGTGCCGGCGCCGGGGAAAAGGGAAAAAAAAGAACAAGGAGCTTTTCGCCATGAAAAACCGGAAGTTCAAACGGCGGGCCGGCATTCTGGCCGCGGCCGCGGTCCTCTTGCTTGGGTATGGCACGTTTTCCTATTTTCAGGGCAGGTCGCAGGCGGTCGCCGCCAACGCCGCCGGACCGCAGCCCGCGTCGTCTCCCGCCGCCTCGCCGTCCCCCGCGTCGTCCGCGCCGGCTTCCTCCGCCCCCGCGGAGCGTGCGCCCGTGTTTAGGGAGCAGCTGGACAGTCCCCTCGTGAAGAACCCGGCGAAGCTGAAAAGCAGCCTGGTCAGCTCCAACGCGATTCTGGTGTCGGTGAGCGACCAAGCCGTTTTGCTGGACAAAAACGCCTCGCAGAGGGTTTACCCGGCGTCCATGACGAAAATCATGACGGCGGTCGTCATCCTTGAGGAGGAGAAGGACCTGCAGGAGAAGCTGCCCGTCACCGCGGCGATCATCGACCGGATGAACGCGCAGGACGCGTCAATGGCGGGATTCCTGCCCGGGGAGAACGTCAGCGCCCTCGACCTGCTGTACGGGGCGGTCCTGCCGAGCGGCGCGGAATGCTGCGCCACCCTCGCCGACCGGCTGGCGGGCTCGGAATCCGCTTTTGCCGAAAAAATGAACCGGAAGGCCGCGTCCCTCGGCCTGAAGAACACGCATTTCACCAACGCCACCGGCCTGCACGACCCCGGCCACTATACAACGCCCGAGGACCTGGCGTCCCTTCTCTGCTATGCGCTCCGGAACCCGACGTTCCGGCGCGTCTTCACCACGCCGTCCTATACCACGGCGCCCACCAACCTGCACCCGAACGGCCTTTCCTTCCGGAGCACCATGTTTAAGAATATGGCCGACCCGGACATCGGCGGCGGGAAAGTCCTGGGCGGCAAGGTCGGTTTTACCGACCAGGCCGGTCTCTGCCTTGCCAGCCTTGCGGAAAAGGGCGGGAAAGAATACGTCCTCGTCACAGCGGGGGCCAAAAACTGCTACCGGGGCGAGATCAAGGATGCCCTTACCGTGTACCGCAGCCTCGGAAAATAAAAAAGGCTTTTGCCTTGAATGATTGTCAGGAGTAACGGATTATGGTTGTTTCACCCGGCGGCCCGTATCGGAACGGCTACCCGCCCTATTACGCGGTTGCCTATGAGGAGCACAGGCGGATCCGCGGCACGGCGAACGGCGTCTGCTGGACGGTGCTGATCGGCATCCTGCTGATGTTCGCCCTTTCCGACGTGTGCATGGGCTATCTGCGGATCGCCGGGTACCGGCCTTCCCCGGATGCTTTCGGGGGCATTCCCCCGGTTCTCTACTATCTTCTGGTCAGCGTGGAGTATTCGGTCGGGCTGGCTCTGCCCGCCTTCCTGTATTTCGCGTTCCGGCGCATGCCGCTGGCCGAGGGCCTGCCGTTCCGGAAAACGGGCGCGGCGGACGTGGTGCTGTTCGTCTCCTTCGGGTGCATGGTCTGCATGCTGGCCAATTACCCGGCCAACCTGGTTTCCGCCATCCAGGAATCCTTCGGCTTCGGCGGAAGCCTTCCGGAAATGCCGCTGAACGACGACCCCCGGGTCCTCGTCCTGTATGCGGTGAACGTGGTCGTCATTCCTCCGCTGGTGGAGGAGATCCTGTTCCGCGGCGTCGCCCTGCAAAGTCTGCGGAAGTACGGGGACGGCTTCGCGGTGCTGGTTTCCGCCGTGCTGTTCGGCCTGTATCACGGGAACTTCATCCAGATGGTGTTCGCGTTCCTCTGCGGGCTCGCCATGGGGTTCGTCGTGATCCGCACCGGCTCCCTTCTGCCGTCGATCCTCGTCCATTTCGTCAACAATTCGATTTCGCTTGCCATCGAGATGGTTTCCCGGTATTCCGGGCAGGCTGCGGCCAATGAAACGAACAATATCCTCTCCGTCGCCGTCATCGCGCTCGGCGCGGTCTCCACGGCGGTTCTCGCGGCGCGGGGAAAGCTGTTTGCCGGAAGGCGCGGCTCCGTCCTTCCGCTTTCGTCCCGGATGCGGGCGGCGTTCGGCAATCCGGGCGCGGTTTTTCTCGCGCTTTACGCGTTCGGCTCGTCCCTCTATACGCTCTACCGGAGCTGACTGGATGATGACGCAGGATGAAATTTTCATGCGCCGGGCGCTCGCTTTGGCGAAAGAGGCCGCGCGGGAAGGCGAGGTGCCGGTCGGCGCCGTCGTCGTCCGGAACGGCGGGGTGGTGTCGTGCGGCCGGAACCGGCGGGAAACGGAAAAGAACGCCCTGTGCCACGCCGAGCTGGAGGCTATCGGTTCGGCCTGCCGGAAGCTCGGCGGGTGGCGGCTGTGGGAGTGCCAGCTTTATGTGACGCTGGAGCCCTGCCCCATGTGCGCGGGGGCGGTCATCAATGCGCGCATCCCGCGGGTCGTGTTCGGCGCGTACGACAAAAAGGCCGGCTCCTGCGGCTCGGTGGTCAATCTGTTCGGCCTGCCCTACAACCACAGGCCGCAGGTCCTGGGCGGCGTGCTGGAAAGCGAGTGCGCGGCGCTCCTCACGGAGTTTTTTGAACAGCTGCGGAACAAATAGGACGGCCGGATTTCCGGCCGTCCTATTTGTTCCGCGCCGTTTCTATTTTTTCCTCGTAAACTGGTTTTTGTCCAGGTACATCGTGTTGCCGCTGATTTTCAGCACGTACGTTTCGTTTACCGCTTTGACAAGCACGCGGTACCGGATGTTGATCCTGTCGCCGTCCACCCGGTAGGTTCCCCGGAACGAGCCGAGGTTCAGTGCCCGGATCTTCATCCTGCCGTTGGTTTCAAACTTGTATTCCGTCAGCCCGTAGTTGTCCTCCCAGGTGCCGATCAGGCTGTCCGCGGGGGAAGGCTGGCGCGGTTTGCAGGCCGCGAGCGGCAGAAGAACCGCCGCGGCGAGCAGCAGCGCAAAAAGCATTTTTTTCATTTGCAATTCCTCCCGCCCGGCAAGGCAATTTTATCATTTTTTCCGGAACCCTTCAAGTCGGTTTTTTTCTTCCGCATCCAGCCGCAGCCGCACGGCCTTTTCCGGAAGGCCGGCCAGGCACGCGATCTGCTGCACGGTCAGCGGGTCGAAGTTCCGGTTCCATTCTTCCAGATTGGGGTCCACCAGCAGGCAGGCGGCAAAAAAATCCGCTTCCCGCTCGAGCCGGGGGATGCAGAGGTTCGTCAGGTCCGCCATGACCTGCGCGTTGATTCCGGGGTGCAGCAGCACGTGCCCCAGCTCGTGCGCGCAGCAGTACCGGCTTTCCCGCGCGCCCAGCCCGCGGTTCAGGAGAATCACGGAGCCGTCCGCACGCTTCTGGAAGCAGAGGCCGCGGACCGCGGCCGGCAGGTCGGCCCGCAGAATGTCGATGCGAAGGTAGTCGCACAGTTCGAACGGGGACGAGGTGCCGTATCGTTCCACCAGGCGGTGCGCCAGGTTTTCAATTCGTTTCATCGCCGTCGCCGCCGTTCCTACTGCTTCCCGGAGGAGATCGCGGCGGCGATGCGGATCGCGCTGACGAGCTTTTCGCGGTCCGCGGCCGTCATGGGGGCGCCATTGAACATCAGGCCCGGCTGGCGTTCCAGCGTCCGGGCGAAGCGGTCGATCACGTCGCCGACGTCGCGCGGCTTTTCCACCCCCAGCAGTTCGTCCGTGCTGCACCCCAGCACGGAAGCCATCCGTGCCAGAAGGTCGCCGTCCGGTTCGCGGCGCCCCTGCTCGTACATTCCCACGGCGGAAGGCGAAACCCCCAGAAACTTTGCCAGCCGGGACTGCGTCAGCCCCTTTTCCAGGCGGAGCTGCTTCAGCTTGTCGTTTCTCATGCCCGTTCCATCTCCTTCAGAGCGTGCTTATTATATCACACAGATTGTGTTTACGCAACCCTTTTCCAAAAAGCGGGCGCCACAGTCCGCATTATGGCTCAGTGGAAGCAAACCTTCTTTAATTTTTAGAAAAAGCACTTGAACCGCTCCAAATCCGCGCTTAAAATAAAACTGTAAGGCCGATTTCCCGTACGCGGGAAATTTCTTTTGCTTTGTTGCTACACAAAACGTGTAAATAATGAGAGGAAGCGAAAAACGGATGGACTATCGCCGGTGGGGAGGAGAGTACCTGACGGAAGCGCGCCGGCTCAAAAAGCGGGTGGACCTGCTGAGGCGGCGGCTCAAAGAGGTTTCGGGAAACGAGGAGGTCCTGCTGTTCCGCCGCGCCGCCATGCTGGAAGCCATGTATCTGGAGTGCCTGCACACAGGCCTTGATTTGACGGGGAGGGCGGAAAAGATTGAAGCGGAACGAAAAGCTGAGCCTTGAACGGCTGGGGGACCTGCTGGCCTCCCGCCCGGAAGCCGGCGGGGACCCGGAGCACGCACGGATGCTCCGGGCGCTCGGGAAGGCGGCCGTCGGGGAGCTGACGGCCCGCCAGAAGGAATGCGTCGGCCTGCATTACCGGGAAGGAAAAAGCGTTTCGGAAATCGCCGGGCGGCTCGGCATCCGGCCGTCCACGGTTTCCCTGCACCTGAAAAAGGCGAGGGCGCACCTGCGGCGCGTCATGGGCTATTATTTTTTTCCGTAGCGGCGCGGCCCGCCTTTCCGTCCCGTATGGCGTGCCGGTATTCCGTGGGCGTCATGCCGAAGTTCTTCTTAAAGCTGCGGTAGAAGGTCCGGAGGCTGTCGAAGCCGGAATTCATGGCGACTTCCAGCAGAGGGGACTCGCTTTCCCGCAGCAGGTTGGCGGCGCGGTGCGCCCGCAGCGAGCCGATGTACTGCGTGAGCGGGCAGCCGGTGCCCTCGTTGAAAAGGTGGGAAAAGCGGTATTTGCTGTAACCGAACTTTCTGGAAAGCGAGTCCAGCGTGATGGGGCGGAGGCAGTTGTCCTGGAGATACATCAGAATATCCTTTAAAAGGAACCGGCCTTTCGGGGTGTCCGCCAGGCCGATTTTCTGGATCAGGAGGCCGAGGATGACGTAGATGTAGCTGCGCACGAGGTTCTCGTTCTGCTCGCTGCACGGACCGAGCCCCAAAATCATCCGGAGACAGTGCAGGACTTCGTCGTTCAGAAATTTTTCCCGGCTGATGCTTTGGGCGAATACTTTCTTGGAAAAGAGGGGGGCGTAAAGCGGAATGAAATCGAGCGGGACGATAATCAGGATGGATTTTGACGGATCGCCGTCCAGGTAGGCGTGGGCCGTGTAGCTCGGCACCATGAGGAGCTGGCCGGTGCGGATGGAAAAAATCTGTCCGTTGATCATGGCGCCCATGGTGCCTTCCGTCACATAGGACAGCTCGAGGCTGCTGTGAAAATGCGGAAGGCAGCCGCCGTTTTTGCATTCCCAGAAGGCGGGGAACCGGTCGTTGTCGCGGAAAGTCTCGTACATTCCCTGAATCATACGGTCCATCACACTTTCGGCAAGATTTGTCACATAAAACGCTATCGCTGGCACGAATTCCGGTGCTGAAATGATTATAATCCATCTGGATAAAAAATCAATAAACGGCACGAAAACAGTCGGATTCCAGTCCGGGGAAAGGGTTGCAATGTTTGAACTGAGATGGCTTTGGAAGTACATGGGCAAAAAACGGCATCTGTTCGTCGTCGGGCTGCTGCTTTCCGCATTCACGTCCGCCATGCTGGTCGTGAACCCCATGCTTTCCCAGAAACTGATCGACGAAGTGATTACGCCGCGGAAAACGGATCTGCTGCTGCCGATCCTGGGCGCCATGATGGGGGTTCAGGTTCTCCGCCTGTCCCTGCGGTACCTCATGATCGTTTGCCTGGAAAAGAACAGCCAGCAGATGATGGACGACGTCCGCAAGCGGATGTACCGCGTCATTCAGGAGCAGGACTACCGCTTTTTCGGAAGGATCCGCACCGGCGACCTGATGACCCGCATCACGAGCGACCTGGACCTCATCCGGCATTTCTGCGCGTGGATTTCCTACAATATTGTGGATTCCGTCGTGCTTTTCGCCGTCACGCTCCTTTATCTGTGCACCGTGAACGTCCCGCTGACGCTCTGCATGGCGGCCATCACCCCGTTTATCCTGGTCGTTACCTATGTGTTTTCCAAAAAGATCCGTCCGATGTACGTCGACCTGCGCGCGAAGCTCTCCCGGCTGAACACCGTCGCACAGGAGAACATCGCCGGCAACCGGGTGGTCAAGGCGTTCGCGCGGGAAGCCTACGAGGAGCGGAAATTCCGGGAGTGCAACGAGCAGTTCCGGGACAAAAACCTAAAAACGACGTATGTGGGCGTCCGGTTCCAGCCGGTCATTGACCTGCTGTCGCAGTCGCTTACCGTCACGTCCCTGCTGGTGGGCGGCATTTTCATGATGCGCGGGAGCCTGACGGCCGGCCAGATGCTGGCGTTCACTTCGCTGACCTGGGCGCTGACGAACCCGCTGAAAAACCTCGGCACGCTGATTAACGACGTGCAGCGCTTCTTCGCCTCGTGCCGCATGGTGATTGAAGTCTTTTACGCGCAGCCCAGCATTGTGGACCATGCCGGGGCCTGCGCCCCGAAGGAGAGGCCGCGCGGCGAGCTGGAATTCCGGAACGTCTCGTTCCGCAGGAACGGGGCGCTGCTGCTGGACCATGTCAGCTTCCATGTGGAACCCGGGAAAACGCTCGGCATCATGGGAACGACCGGCTCCGGGAAAACGACGCTGGTCAACCTGATCGACCGGGTGTACGACGCTTCGGAGGGGGAAGTCCTTCTGGACGGGAAGAATGTGCAGGAGTACACGCTGGCATCTCTGCGCGCCGCCGTCGGCATGGCCACGCAGGAGGTTTTTCTGTTTTCCGACAGCGTGCTCGCGAACGTTTCCTACGGCAACCCGGCCCAGACAAGGGAGCAGGCCGTCCGGTCGATGCGGATGGCGGCCGCCGACGGGTTCTGCAGGGAGCTGCCCAACGGGTACGACACGCTGATCGGGGAGCGGGGGGTCGGGCTTTCCGGCGGGCAGAAACAGCGGCTCGCCCTGGCGCGCGCCCTGTCGATGCGCCCGGCCGTGCTGATTCTGGACGACACGACCTCCGCGCTGGACATGGAGACGGAAAATTACGTCCGGCGCCAGCTGCGCCACCTGGATTTTCCATGCACGAAGATCCTTGTCGCGCAGAAAATTTCATCCCTGCGGGACGCGGACTGCATCCTCGTTCTGGACCGCGGGCGGATCGTCGAGATGGGCACGCACGAGCAGCTGCTGGAAAACGGCGGCTACTATCACCACATCTGGGCGCTGCAGAACAGCGTGGAAGAGGAGGCGGTAACCATTGGCGCGTAACCGCTATGACGTCGACGAAGATTTAAAGGAAAAGTTCAACGTAAGGTCCCTGAAGCTGTGCGGCCGGTATATCGGCCGCTATAAGGGGCAGATGATTGCCGCGCTGCTGCTCAGCGGCGTGGGGAGCGTCGTGGGGCTTGCCGGCCCGCTCCTGATGCAGAAGGGCCTCGACGAGGCCATCCCCCGGAAAGACATGGGCTGCCTGCTGTGGCTGTGCGCCCTTCTTGCCGGAACGATTCTGGTCAATATCGGCTTTAATGCCATCCGCACGGTCATCGTCGCGAAAGTGGGCCAGAATATTATTTTCGACATCCGCCGGGATTTGTTTGAGCATCTCCAGAAGCTGCCGTTCTCCTACTACGACGACCGGCCGCAGGGCAAGATTCTGGTGCGGGTGGTGCAGTATGTCAACAATGTTTCCGACGTGATGTCCAACGGCATCCTGAATTTCCTGATTGAGATCATCAATATCGTCTTTATCATCTTTTACATGTTCCGGGTCAGCGCCTCGCTGGCCGCGGTGACGGTCGCCGGCCTTCCGGCGGTCGCCGCGTTCATCTGGTTTTTAAAGCCGCGCCAGCACCGTGCCTGGGAAGAGGTTTCCAACACAAACTCCAACATGAACGCGTATATCCAGGAATCCATCGACGGCGCGAAGGTCGCCCAGCTTTTCAACTGCGGGAGAAGAAACCGGAACAAGCTGAACGCGCTCCTCAAGCGCCGCTACCAAAAATGGATGCACGCCATCTACGTTTCCAACACCGTATGGGTTTCGGTGGAAACCGTTTCGCAGATTATCTTTTCCATGGTGTATCTTGCGGGCGCCTGCTGGATGAATCCGATGGCTTCGTTCGGCGTCCTGCTTTCGATGGGGACCTACGCCTCAAAATTCTGGCAGCCGATTATCAACCTCGGCAATATCTACAACAACTTCATCAATGCCGTCGCGTACCTGGAACGTATTTTTGAAACCATGAACGAGCCGGTCGCGGTAAAGGACCGGCCGGGCGCGAAAGAGCTTCCGCCGGTGGCCGGCGAAGTCCGGTTCGAGCACGTGGGATTTTCCTATGACAACAGCCGGAAGATCCTCGACGACATCTGCCTGACCGCGGAGCCGGGCGAGAGCATCGCCCTCGTCGGCCCCACGGGCGCCGGGAAGACGACCATTCTCAACCTTCTGAGCCGGTTTTACAACGTGGAAGAGGGAAAGGTGCTGATCGACGGCCGCAGCGTGATGGACGTCACCCTGCATTCCCTGCGCAGCCAGATGGGGATCATGATGCAGGACAGCTTTATTTTTTCGGGCACCGTAGCGGACAATATCCGCTACGGAAAGCTGGACGCGACCGACGCGGAGGTGGTCCGCGCCGCGAAGGCCCTGCGGGCGGACGGGTTCATCTCCGGAATGAGAAAAGGGTACGAAACGGAGGTGCAGGAGCGCGGCGGCGGACTTTCGCAGGGGCAGAAACAGCTGATTGCTTTTGCGAGGACGCTCCTGGCGGACCCGAAAATCCTTGTGCTGGACGAGGCGACCTCATCCATCGACACGGCGACGGAAAGGCTGGTGCAGCAGGGCATTGCGACCCTGCTCAAAGGCAGGACGTCCTTTATCGTTGCGCACCGCCTCTCCACGATCAAAAGCTGCTCGCGGATTCTGTACGTCGATTCCGGGCGGATCATGGAAAGCGGGACGCACGACGAGCTGATGGCGAAAAAGGGCTATTACTACCGCCTCTATCGGTCGCAGTTTGAAGATCCCGAAAAAGCCGCGATTGCGTGATTCCGCAAAGGAAGTGCCCCGCACCGGTTTTCCCGGCGCGGGGCACTTCCCCTTGGAGCATGGGTCCGGGGCCTTAAAGCCCGAAGCCGAAGTAGCGGTTCGCGTTGTTGTAGGAGATGTCCTGCACAAGCTTGCCGAGCGCCTTTTCATCCCACGGGTATTCGCCGTTTTCCACCCAGGTGCCGATCAGGTTGCAGAGGATGCGGCGGAAATACTCGTGCCTGGTGTAGGAGAGGAAGCTGCGGGAATCCGTGAGCATGCCGATGAAGTTGCCGAGCACGGAGAGGTTGGCGAGGCCGGTCATCTGGCTGACCATGCCCGCCTTCGTGTCGTTGTACCACCACGCCGCGCCGTGCTGGATTTTCCCGGCGGTCTCGGTTCCCTGGAAAGCGCCGATGACGGAGTCGATCATTTCGTTGTCGTCCGGGTTCAGGGAATAGAGCACGGTTTTCGGGAGCTGCCCGGTCTGGAACAGGGCGTCCATGAACCGGACGAGCTCCTGCGCGGCGTCGCGCGTCGCGATGGTGTCGAAGCCGGTGTCGGAGCCGAGCTGCCGGAACATCCGCGTGTTGGGGTCGCGGATGGTTCCGTAGTGGAGCTGCATGACCCAGCCGCGCTTCGCGTATTCCCGGGCGAGGAAGAGGAGCAGGGCGTATTTGTATTTGTCGGTCTCTTCGGCGGTGGGGGCGAGGCCGGACAGGCCCTTTTTGAAGATCGTTTCGATCTCGGCGCTGTCCGCGGGGCGGTACATCACGTAATTGACGCCGTGGTCGGACGCTTTGCAGCCCATTTCACCGAAGAAATCCAGCCTTTTGCGCAGGGCGGCGTAAACGTCGTCCATGCTGCGGATTTCGACTCCGCTGGCTTTGGCGAGCGTCCGCACATAGGGGGCGAAGGACGGCCTTTCGATGTTCATGATCTTGTCGGGGCGCCACGCCGGAAGCACGCGGACCTTGCAGGTCTTGTCTTCCCGGATGGTCTTGTGCCACTGCAGGCTGTCGGCGGGGTCGTCCGTGGTGCAGATCAGTTTGACGCCGGACTGTTCGATGATGCCGCGGACGCTGAGCGCGTCGGTTTTCAGCTTGGCGTTGCACAGGTTCCAGACTTCTTCGGCGGTGTCCGCGTTCAGGACGCCGTCGTAGCCGAAGTAGCGCCTGAGTTCCAGGTGCGTCCAGTGGTACAGCGGGTTGCCGATCGCCTTCGGGAGCGTCTCCGCAAATTTCTGGAATTTTTCGCGGTCGGTTCCGTCGCCGGTGATGTATTTTTCATCGACGCCGTTGGAACGAATCATGCGCCACTTGTAATGGTCGCCGCCAAGCCAGACCTGCGTGATGTTGTCGAACTTCCGGTTTTGGGCAATTTCCTTCGGGTCGATGTGGCAGTGGTAGTCGATGATCGGCATCTTTTCCGCATAGTTGTGGAACAGGGTTTTTGCCGTTTCGTTGGACAGCAGAAATTCTTCGTCCATGAATTTTTTCATTGGTTTTCCTCCCGATTCTGTTTGTCTTGATTGGCGTGGAACGTTTCCCGTTCGACCAGCTTCGAGGAAAGCACGAGCTTCTGCGGCACGCTTTTTCCGCTCAGAAGGCCGGTCAGCATGTTGACCGCCGTGGGGCACAGGGTGTCGAGCATATTGTCCACCGAGGTGAGCGCCGGGGAAGAGCACCGGGCCAGGACGGAATTGTTGAAGCCGATGACCGGCGCCGTCCGGTCTGCCCGCCGCAGGGCCTTGAGCGCCCCGACGGCCAGCAGGTCCTCGGACGCCATGGCGGCCGAGAACCCGGTTCCCGCGTTCAGCAGCCCGGCGGTTTTGGCGGCCGCGGCTTCCACCGATTTTTCCACCCTGACCAGCAGGCTTTCCCGGAACGGAATCCCGCAGTCTTTCAGGCCGGCCTTGTACCCCGCGATCTTTTCGCATCCGCTGTACGTCAGGGTGTCGTAGAGATACAGGATGTCGTCGCGGCCGCTTTCGTGGAGCAGCCGGACGTTCCGGCGGACGGCGGAACGCTCGTCGCAGAGGACGCAGTAGACGCCCGGCAGCTCCACCAGCCCGTTGACGATGACGACGGGCACCTGGCGGGCGGCGCTTTCGATGTGGGAATTGTCCACGTTTTCCTTGAACGCCGAGCCGATGAGCACGACGGCGTCCACCCGCTTGCCGAGAAGAAGCCCGAGGTACTTTTTCTTGTTTTCCAGGTCGTTCCCGGTGCAGCACAGCAGCGCGTCGAAGCCGTTCCGCCGCAGGCAGCCTTCCACGAGGGAAACCGCGCGGGCGTAAAAAGTATCCGACACGTCCGTGCACAAGATCCCGATCATACGCATGGTGTTCAGTCCCAGGCCGCGGGCGAACGCGTTCGGCCTGTAATCTTCCCTGCGGATGACGTCCAGCACTTTTTCCCGGGTCTTCCGGCTGACATTCCGGCCGCCGTTCAGAACGCGCGACACCGTTGCGATGGAGACGCCGCTCCGCTGCGCGATATCATAAATATTCATGTTGTTTCCTCTTTGCTGTAAGCACTTACAAAAGCAGTATAGTCCAATGCCGGATACAAATCAATAGTCTTTCCCGCTCATCCCAAAAATATTTTGCAGACCGATGGGATCGGCGAGGATGGAACCGAAAATTATGGGAAAAATAACGCTGTGAATCCTTTGCAACAATAAAAATCAAATTCATCGGAATTTTGTATTGACTTTTTCCGGTGGGATGATACACTGAATCTTGTAAGCACTTACAATTTTACTGAGGAGGATTTTAGCCGTGAAAAAAATCAACGAGCTTTATTCCCGCACGCCCAGACCGATCAGGATCGTACAGTTTGGTGAAGGCAATTTCCTGCGCGGGTTTGTGGATTATATGGTGGATGTCGCGAACGGGAAAGGGGTTTTCGACGGCGACGTCGCCATTGTCAAGCCGATCCCGTTCGGCAGCCTGGACCGCTTCCACGCGCAGGACAACATCTACACGATTTCTCTGCGCGGCAAGATGAACGGGAAAACATACGTGGAGAACCGCGTGGTCACGTGCGTGCAGAAGGCACTGGACGCGTACGGCGACTATAAAGAATTTATGGCCCTGGCCCACCTGGATTCCCTGCAGTTCGTTGTCTCCAACACGACGGAAGCGGGGATCGCCTACGACCCGGAGGACCGCTTCGAGCTGACCCCGCCGAATTCCTACCCGGGCAAGCTGACGAAATTCCTCTATGAAAGGTTTCAGGCGTTCCACGGCGACCCGGAGAAGGGCCTCGTCATGCTGCCGGTGGAGCTGATTGAGGACAACGGCAAAAACCTGAAAAAATGCGTCCTGAAGCTGACCGACCGGTGGAAGCTGGGCGACGGGTTCCGCAAATGGGTCGAGGAGAGCAATATTTTCTGCAGCACGCTGGTCGACCGCATCATCACCGGCTACCCGCGGGACGAGGCGCCGAAGATGTGGGAAAGCCTGGGCTATGAGGACGACCTTCTGGATACCGGCGAGCCGTTTTCCCTGTGGGTCATCGAGAGCGACCGCGACATTTCGAAAAAATTCCCGCTCGACAAGGCGGGCCTGCACATCGTGTTCACGAAAAACCAGAGGCCGTACCGGGAGAGAAAAGTCCGCATCCTGAACGGCGCCCACACGTCCACGGTGCTGGCCGGGTACCTCATGGGCAGAAATATCGTTCTGGAGTGCATGAACGACCCGGTCATCCGCAAACTGATGGAAACCATCGTCTTTCGGGAGATCGTGCCGACGGTGAAGCTGCCGCGGGAGGAAGCGGTCGGCTTCGCGAACTCCGTCTTCGAGCGGTTTGAGAATCCGTTCGTAAAGCACGCGCTGCTCTCCATTTCCCTGAACTCCGTTTCCAAGTGGAAAGCGAGGATCCTGCCGACCTTCCGCGACAACTATGCAGCAACCAAGACGCCGCCGAAATATCTCACGTTCTCGTTCGCCGCGCTGATGGCCTTCTACACCTCGGACATTCTGGAGAACGGCGTGCTCATCGGCAACCGCGGCGGCGAAGCGTACGAGATCAGGGACGACCGTAAGGTTCTGGAGTTTTTCGCCGCGAACAGCAAAGGCAAATCCACCCGCGCGTTTGTCACAGCGTTTGCGTCCAACACCGGCTTCTGGGGCGAGGACCTGACGAAATACAGCGGGTTTGTCGATCTGGTGACGAAGGATCTGGAGGATATCCGGAAGAACGGGATGCAGGCGACGGTCGAGGCTTTGGTAAAGGAATGAAGTTATGAACAGAACGTATCGCATCCACCCGGACGACAATGTCGCGGTTGCCCTTCGGGCGCTGAACGCGGGGGAGCGCGTCGGGACGGACGGCGGCAGCGTCGTCCTCCGCTCCGACGTGGCTCCCGGCCATAAAATTGCGGTTCGGGACATCAAAAAGGGCGAGACAATCATCAAATACGGCTTCCCGATCGGCACGGCGGCGCGCGACATCGCCGCCGGCGACTGGGTCCACACCCACAACACCAAAACGCGGCTGGGGGAGCTGCTGGAATATACCTACCGGCCGGGCTTCCGGCCCCTTGCCCACGAGAAGCCGGAGACCTTCCCCGGGTACCGCAGGAAGGACGGCCGGGTGGGCGTCCGCAACGAAGTGTGGATCGTCCCGACGGTGGGCTGCGTCAATTCCATCGCCAAACAGGTCGAGGACGAGTGCCGGAAATTCCTGCCGCCGGAGGTGGACGGGGTCTGCGCTTTCAGCCATCCGTACGGCTGCTCCCAGCTTTCCGGGGACCTGCGGAATACCCAGCTTGCGCTCTGCGGGCTGATCCGCCACCCGAACGCGGCGGCCGTGCTGGTCCTCGGGCTGGGGTGCGAGAACAACAACATCGAAGAGATGAAAAAAGTCCTCGGCCCGTATGATGAGGAGCGCGTGAAGTTCCTTGTCTGTCAGGAGCAGGAGGACGAGGTCGGCGCGGCCGTGGACGCCGTCAGGGGACTGTTCCGGTACGCGGCGCAGTTCAAACGGGAGCCGTGCGGCGCGGACCGGCTGGTCGTCGGGCTGAAGTGCGGCGGCTCGGACGGCTTTTCCGGCATTACGGCGAACCCGCTGGTGGGGGCGTTCTCCGACCGGCTGGTCGCGCAGGGCGGGACGGCGATCCTGACGGAAGTGCCGGAGATGTTCGGCGCGGAGACCATTCTGATGAACCGCTGCCGGGACGAAGCCGTGTTCCGCAAGACGGTGGACCTGATCAACGATTTCAAGCAGTATTTTATGGATTACCACCAGAAAATCGATTCCAACCCGTCGCCGGGAAACAAGGCCGGGGGGATCACTACGTTGGAGGACAAGTCTCTCGGCTGCGTGCAGAAGGGCGGCACCGCCCCGGTCAGCGATGTGCTGGCCTACGGCCGGCCGGTGACGCGGAAGGGCCTGAACCTGCTTCAGGCGCCGGGAAACGACCTGGTCGCTTCCACCGCGCTCGCGGTTTCGGGGGCGCAGATCGTGCTGTTCACCACCGGGCGCGGGACGCCGTTCGGCTGCCCGGTCCCGACGGTGAAAATCTCCAGCAACAGCGGGCTTGCCCGGAAAAAGGCGGGCTGGATCGATTTCGACGCCGGAAGGCTTCTGGACGGGGAGAAGCTGCCCGGGCTTTCGCGGGAGTTCTTCCGGTACGTGATGGACGTCGCCGCCGGCCGAAAAAAGACGAAGGCCGAAGCGTTCGGCCGGCGCGACCTGGCCATCTTCAAAAGCGGCGTGACGCTTTGAAGCGGCCGGGGCGGTCTGGAACGGACCGCCCCGGAACCGCGACAGAATCGGGAACCGGATTCCGAAAAATTTAGCTATTTTCTATAATGTACTTGTAAATGACGATAAAGTCCGATATAATACGTTATAAAATCTATGAGAATAGCCGAACGACTTTTGGGAGGCGGTTTTTATGGATGCGTAGGCGGCAGAAGAGAGGCACGAAAGAGGAAAAAGAGGGGGTGAGGCTGAAACAGAGGCGCAACATTGTTTCCGCTTCAAGACATATGATGTCTGACATAAGATGATCGCTCGTTTTGCAGCATGGATACTTGCAGCATGGAATTATTTTAAAAGAAAATTGTATTATGATTCTAACTGTTGAAATGCTGATGATAGAATACGACATCTGATGTCAGATAGGACACCACGGTCGGATTCTTGTCACAAATATTTTTTGGAGGAATTTTTGTCATGGGAATTTTGACGGTGAAGCAGGAACTGTCCGAGGCGGCGGCAAAAGGGCTGCGCCAGATGATTGTGAGCAAAGGCATGAAAGCGGGGGACAGGCTCCCGAGCGAAAGCGAACTGGGCATCCTGTTCGGTGTGAGCCGTTCGACGGTGCGGGAGGCCGTGAAATTGCTTACCGCGGAAAACGTTGTGGAGATCCGGCGCGGAAAGGGCACCTTTGTGGCGCGGCAGCCCGGCGTGGGAAAGGATCCGCTGGGGCTGGAGTTTACCAACCAGACGAGCCTGCTGACCAACCTGATGGAAACCAGGATGATGATTGAGCCGCAGATCGCTTCCGCCGCCGCTCAGAGGGCGACGAAAGAAAACATGCGGAAGCTGGCCGGCATTATCCGCCAAATCCAGGAGGCGGGCAGCAACAAAGCCAACCACACGCCTTACGACGTCGCGTTCCACACGGCGGTGGCGGAATGCACGCAGAACGACGTGCTGCAGCGCATTATGCCGATCATCTGTGAATCCATACAGGAAGGCTACCTGAAGACCGTCAACGTTCCGGGAAGCTACGAGCGGGCGATTCAAAGCCATATTCGGATTTATGAGGCGATTGTGCATAAAGATTCCCAAACGGCAAAAACTGAAACGGAAAAGCATTTGAAACAGACGCAGGAGGATGCCAATATTTTTTTGGGAGGAAAAACATGAAAAAGATTTTATCGATTGTTTTAGCAGCCGCGACGGCGGTGTCCGTCATGGCGGGCTGCTCCAAGGGGGAGACCGGGTCGCAGGCCGGTTCCGGAACGGGCACCGGCGCCGCGGCCACCAGCCTTACCTATTGGTACTGGGCGGACAATTCCTCGTATTCCGCAAAAATGCAGGAGATTGTGAAGGATTTCAACGCGAACAACAAGTCGAAGGTCAAGGTGACCGCGCAGGAGTATCCGTGGGACGGCGGCGCGTACAGCCAGAACCTGTTTACGGCCGCGATGGGCGGCGGCGGCCCGGATATCGCCACGTTCAAGCTGACGTCCACCCCGCAGTTTACGGCGAACAAGCTGCTTGCCAACCTGGACAGCTACATTTCCAAATGGAGCGAGAAGGACGACATTGACAAGAGCCTGTATGACATCATGAAGCAGGCGAGCGGCACGAACAGTATCTACGTTATGCCGTGGAACACGCAGGTGCTGTACGTTTACTACCGGCCGTCGATGTTCAAGGCGGCGGGCGTGTCCGTTCCGAAGACCTACGATGAATTCCTGACGGCCTGCAAAAAGCTGACCCGGGACACCAACGGCGACGGCAAGACCGACGTCTACGGCTTCAGCATGCGCGGCTCGAAAGGCGGCCAGGAACCGTGGGGCAGCTTTATCCAGGCGCGCGGCGGCGACTTTACGAACTTCGCCTCGCCGGAAGCCATCGCCGGCATGCAGGATTTCATCAACCTGTATAAAAACCACTATGCGCCTCCGACGGCTCCGTCCGACGGATTCAACGAGACCGTCGCCAATTTCAAATCCGGCAAGGCGGCGATGGTGATCCATCACATCGGTTCTGCCGCCGACATGGTAAAGACGCTTGGCAACGACGTGGACGCGTTTGTGTTCCCGGCCGGGAAAAAGCAGTGGACGTCCCTGGGCGACACGGAGAATGTCGTCTTTGACAAATGCCAGAACAAGGACGCCGCTTTCGAGTTCGTCGCCTATATGGCGACCGGCAAGGGGCAGGAAACGTGGTGCACCGCCACGGGCAACGTGCCGGTCAGCAAGCGCGTTCAGAAGCTGCCGGCGTTCCAGAACAACAAGTTCATGAAGGTTTCCATTGCCGGCCAGCCGCACGCGGGGATTTTCCCGGTCCGCGACACGACGACCGACTGGATCAACACGGTCTGGCCCAACACCGTTGCGGCGGCCCTTTCCGGAAAAACGACGGCGGCCGGCGCGATGCAGACCCTGCAAAAAGGCCTGTACGGCAAGTAATATTCCATGATTCCAACGCCTGGGCTGCAATTGGTTCGGTCCGATTGCAGCCCCAGATTTTGAAAGGGTGGTTCCTTTGGTACGCAGAAAGACGAACATCTGGCCGTATCTGCTGATTGCGCCCGCGCTGCTGGTGATTCTGTCCGTCGTGTTTGTTCCCGCGGTCAATGCCATTCTGATGAGCTTTCAGAATTATGATCTGAGAAGGCCTTCGCAGACCGGATTTGCCGGTCTGGCCAATTATATTGAAATCATAAAGGACCCGCTGTTCGGCGAGGCCCTGGTGAAAACGATTCTCTGGGTCGTCTTTGGTGTCGGCTTTCAGTTCGTTTTCGGCTTTATCCTGGCGCTGCTGCTGAACAAGAAATTTAAGGGCAGGGGATTTGTCCGTTCGGTAAGCCTGATCCCGTGGGTCACGCCCGGCGTGCTGATCGGCCTGATGTGGAGATGGATTTACGACGGCAGTTACGGTGTCCTTGACGATATTCTGCTGAAACTCGGCCTGATCGGAGATAAGATCCCGTTTCTCGCCCAGGAAAGCACGGCGTTCCCGTCCGTCGTGGTGACCATCATCTGGCAGGGCATTCCGTTCTTCGCGCTGATGCTGCTGGCCGGGCTCCAGGGTGTTCCGCGCGAGCTCTACGAGGCGGCGGACATCGACGGCGCGAACGCGTTCCAGAAGCTTTTCAACGTTACGATCCCGTCCATCAAGAATACGATTTTTGTCACGACGCTGCTGCGTATCATCTGGGTTGCCAATTCGGTCGACGTGATCTTCAACATGACGGGGGGCGGCCCGGCCTACTCCACCCAGACGCTGAGCGTTTACATCTTCAACACGGCGACTTCCCTCAACCTGGGGTATTCGTCCGCCATGTCCATCATCCTGACCCTTCTTCTGCTTCTCGTGGCGGTACCGTACCTGAGAAGCATGTTCCGGAACCAGGAGGCGTAAAAAATGAGAGAGAATAAAAGGGGATCCGCCCGCTTTTTTTCGCTGTACCTTCCGCTCGCGGTTCTTCTGGTCTTTCTGATCTTTCCGTTCTACTGGACACTGGTCACTTCCCTGAAGCCGGACCGGGAGCTTTACGGAAGCATTGTGACATACTGGCCGCGGAACGTCACGTTCCTTTCCTACGAGAACCTGTTTACCCAGTTCCAGTTTCTGAAGCCGATGTCCAACAGCTTCCTGGTCGCGATTATCACGACGCTGCTTTCCCTGACCGTGTCGGTTCTGGCGGCCTACGCGTTTTCCCGCTACCGTTTCAAGGGCAGGAAAGTGTTTATGATGCTGTTCCTCACCAACAACATGTTCCCGACGGTTCTGCTGCTGATCCCGCTCTATTCCATTATGCGGAACCTCGGCGTCCTGTACACGCCCATGTCGCTGGTGCTTTCCTACACGACGTTCACCATCCCGTTTTCCGTGTGGCTGCTGAACGGCTACCTGGACGACATTCCCCGTTCCCTTGAGGAAGCGGCCGAGGTCGACGGGGCGAACAAGGCGCAGGCGTTCCTGCGCATCATCCTTCCGGTTCTGGTTCCGTGCATCGTGGCGACGGGCGTTTATATCTTCATGACCTCGTGGAACGAGTACACGTTCGCCGTGATGTTCACCAACGAAGCCAACCGGACCATCCCGGTGGCGCTGAAAAACCTGATCGGCGAGCTCGGCGTGCAGTGGGGCCTGCTCACGGCCGGCGGCGTCATCACCATCATCCCGGTCTGCATCATGTTCTTCTTCGCGCAGAAACGGCTGGTGGAAGGGCTTACCGCGGGAGCGGTCAAAGGCTGAACCTCCGCCCGGTTCCCCGGAGGCCCGCCCGAAAGGGCGCCCGCCGGGACCGGGCGGTCGAATCATAAAGAGGAGTATTGCAATGAACAGTGAAAATTTGGACGAAAAAGCGAGGCATCTCCGGGCGGATATCCTGCGGATGCTTTACACCTGCCAGTCGGGCCACCCGGGCGGGTCGCTTTCCTGCGTGGAGATCCTGATGGCGCTTTACTACAAGGTCGCCAGGGTCGACCCGGCCAACCCGCGCTGGGAGGACCGCGACCGCATCGTGCTCAGCAAAGGGCACGCCTGCCCGGCTTTGTACGCCGTGCTGGCGGACAAGGGCTTTTTCCCGCGGGAGGACCTGTGGACGCTGCGCCAGATCGACAGCCGCCTGCAGGGGCACCCGGACATGAGAAAGACGCCGGGCGTGGACGTCAACACCGGCTCGCTGGGGCAGGGCGTTTCCATCGCGATGGGGCTTGCCCTTGCCGCGAAGCACAAGAAAGCGTCCTACAAAGTGTACGCCGTCATCGGCGACGGCGAGTCGCAGGAAGGCCTCGTGTGGGAAGCGGCGATGGCCGCGGCCCATTACAAGCTGGACAACTTCACCGTGATCCTGGACCACAACGGCCTGCAGATCGACGGCTCGAACGACCAGGTGATGAGCCTGGGGGATATTATGGCGAAATTCCGGGCGTTCGGCTTTGAATGCTTCCGGGTGGACGGCCACGACATCGACGCCATTGGGAAGGCCCTGCGGGAGCCGGTTGCCGGCAAGCCGAAATTCCTGTGCTGCGAGACGGTCAAGGGCAAGGGGGTTTCCTTTATGGAAAACAACTTCGCCTGGCACGGCAAGGCGCCGAGCAAAGAGGAATACGTTGCCGCAATGAAAGAACTGGGGGTAGCTGTCAATGGGTAAGTCTTTACGGGTCGCGTACGGCGAGGCGCTGGTCGAACTGGGAGCGAAAAACAAAGATGTCGTCGTGATGGACGCCGACCTGTCCCACGCGACGATGACGCATGCGTTCGCGGAAAAATACCCGGACCGCTTTTATAATTTCGGCATCGCCGAGGCAAACATGATGTGCGCGGCCGCCGGGTTCGCGCATTCCGGCCTGATGCCCTTCGTGAGCACGTTCGCCCTGTTCGGCGCCGGGCGCGCGTACGAAGAGATCCGGAACTCCGTCAGCTATGTGAACGCGAACGTGAAGTTCGGCTTTTCTCATTCCGGCCTCAGCGTGGGCGAAGACGGCGGCAGCCACCAGAGCATTGAGGATATTTCCCTGATGCGCTGCCTGCCCGGCATGACGATCTTCGTCCCCTGCGACCCAATCGAGACGCGGAAAGCCGTCTTTGCCGCGGCAAAGATTGACGGGCCCGTCTACATCCGGGTCGCCCGCCCGCCGGTGGAGGACATCACCGACGCAAAAACCCCCTTCGTTCCGGGAAAGGCGAACGTGCTGCGGGACGGCTCCGACGTCTGCATCCTCGCGGCGGGCCTGATGATCCCCTATGCCCTGCGGGCGGCGGAGTATCTGGAGGAGGACGGCATCCACGCCGCCGTGGTGAACGTGCACACCATCAAGCCGATCGACCGGGACTGCATCCTCGCGATGGCGGACAAATGCGGCGCCGTCGTGACCGCCGAGGAGCATTCCATCATCGGAGGGCTCGGCTCGGCCGTGGCCGAGGTGCTTGCGGGCAATTCTTCCGCGAAATTCGCGCGCGTCGGCATCCAGGACAAATTCGGCAGGTCGGGCCGGCCGGCGGATCTGTTCGCCGCCTACGGACTGACTGCGGAAAATATTGCCGCACAGTGCAGAAAACTGAAGAAATAAGAGGGAAAATCCATGAAAATCAAAAAATATGAGTATGAGGGCGAGGGCCTCGTCCGCGTTTTTGAAAACGAGAAGTGGACGGTCGGCATCAAAAACTGGAAGCCCGCCAACGATATTGCCAATACCGCCAGCCTGGAGCGCCACAATCAGACGGACGAGCTGTTCGTCCTTCTGGCGGGCTCCTGCGTGCTCCTTTTTGCAAACGAGGCGAACGGAAAGCTGGAGATCGAGGCGGAAAAGATGGAGCCGGGGAAGGTCTACGACATCCCCCCGACCCTCTGGCACAATACGGTCACGCGGAAGGATACCAAGCTGATCCTGATTGAGGACTCTTCCACCGGGTCGAAAAACAGCGACGTTCTGAACCTGAGCGCGGAACAGATCGCGCGAGTCAAGAAGCTGGCGGGCGGGTAAAGGCCGCAATTTTGTGAAAAAATGAGAAAGAAGCTGCGGAGCCGGCCTGCGGTCCCGCGGCTTTTTTTGGAAAACGGAACGGGCGCGGCGCGGAAGGCGTTTCGGTGCATAGCATTATTAAGATAAAAAAGGAATGATGTTTAAAAAAATTATTTGCTTTCACAAGAAAAGCTTTTTCATGGAAAAAGATTTCATCGAAGGCCTTGAAAGATCGGGGCAGACATGCTACACTGCTTTCATATTGGGAAACTTCTTCCCGGCTTCTTAATCTGAAATCTTACATAAAATACCGGTGAGTCCATGAAACAAAAAATAACGGCGTGGTTGCGAAAAAATTTACTTTTTCTTCTGGCCATAGCGTTGTCTTTTGGAATTCTGGGCATTTTTTTATCCACGGAATCCGGCCTCCGGAATTTCCGGCATGCGCTCTCCCGCTTCCACGGGATCTGGCTTGTCTGGATCGCGGCGGGCGTGCTCGCGGGCTGGCTGCTGGAAAGCGATGTGCTCCACCTTTTCTGCAGGCGCCTGAACCGGGAATGGACGTTCGGCCGGTCGTTTTACATCGGGATGACGGGGCTGTTTTACAGCGCGATTACCCCGTTCAACATGGGGGAGCCGATGGAAATCTACCAGATGACCAGGCTGGGGATGGACACCGGCGCGGCAAGCTCCATCATCGCCGTGAAATCCCTGATTCACCATGCGGTGACCTTAGTGTATTCCCTGGTCCTGATCTCGTTTGAGCTGAGCTATTTTCAAACCCGGGTGAGCAACTTCTCTTTTCTCACGCTTTTCGGACTTGTGACAAACGGTGTTTTCATCCTTTCCGTCCTGCTTGTGGTTTTTAAGGAAAAGGCCGCGGACACGATCCTGAACGTGATTGTGCGCCTGCTCGACCGGATCGGCCTGCACAAAGCTTCCCGGAAACTGTACCGCTTTGCGCAGGAGCAGCTCCTGGTTTTCCACCGGTGCACCGGCCTGTTTGGAAAATCCGGCTTCCTGTATGCCTGCGCCGCGTTGCTGACGCTGGCTCAGGTTACGGCCGCAAGCCTGATCTCCTACTTCGTCTACCGCAGCTTCGGCCTGAAAGGGGTTTCCGCTTTTACCATGATCGCGGCGGATACCTTCGTCACCATGGTTTCGTCCTTCGTTCCGCTTCCGGGCTCTTCCGGGGGCGCGGAAGGGGGGTTTTACCTTTTCTTTCAGGAGTTTTTCGGTGAGATGATTGTTCCGGGCATCACTCTTTGGCGGATTTCCACTTACTATGTCAACATCTTATTTGGCTGCGTCGTTGCTTATGCCGGCCGGAGAAAATACAGGGCCTGAAACCGATCCGGGTGCCGGCGGCGTCGTAAAAATGAATCTGCTGTTTGTTGCGAGGTGTTTTGTTTCATGCGGAAAAAGCTCAAGTCCCTTCTGATCGGGCAGGCGCTGAAAAGTACCGAGAGCGAATCGCAAAAATTCAATGTGTTCTGGGGGCTTCCCATTCTGTCCAGCGACGCCATTTCGTCGGTGGCCTATGCGAGTGAGGAAATCCTGATCGTCCTGCTGCCGGTTCTGGGGCTGGCATCCTACAAAGCCATGATGGGGATCGCCGGGGCGATTGTGGGGCTGCTGCTGATCGTGATGTTTTCCTACCGGCAGATCATCGACTGCTACCCGCTCGGCGGCGGCTCCTACAGCGTGGCCAGCGACAACCTGGGCAGGATTCCGGGGTTGGTCGCGGCGGCGTCCCTTTCCATTGACTACGTTCTGACGGTCGCCGTCAGCGCCACGGCGGGCACGGCGGCCATTACGTCGGCTTTCCCGGCGCTGCTCCCGCACCGGGTGGGGGTTACGCTTTTCCTGATCTCCCTGCTGACGCTCGGCAACCTCCGGGGGATCCGGGAGTCGTCGCATCTGTTCGGGACACCCACCTACCTGTTCATCGTTTCGATTGTCTTCATGATCGCGGCGGGCCTGTTCAAGGTGTTCGTCCTGAAAGAGACCCCGCAGCCGAATCCGCAGCTGATGCGGCAGCAGGTGGGCGACGTGACGACCTTTTTGATCCTCCACGCATTTTCGTCCGGCTGCACGGCGCTGACCGGCATTGAAGCGGTCAGCAACGGCATCCCGAGCTTTCGGGAGCCTTCCCAGAAAAGGGCGAAAGCAGTCCTCGCCCTTCTTTCGGGGCTGGTGCTGATCATCTTCCTCGGCGTATGCTCCCTCGCGTCCGTTTACCAGGTCGGGTATGACCCGGACCGGACGGTGGTGGCCCAGATCGCCCAGAGCGTGTTCGGCCGGAACAGCTTCATGTTCTACGAGATCCAGTTCGTCACCGCGCTGATCCTTTCGCTCGCGGCCAACACGGCGTTTACCGGGCTGCCGCTGCTCCTTTCGATTCTGGCGAAAGACGGCTTTGTGGCAAGGAGCTTCGCCAGCCGCGGGGCGCGTCTCAGCTTCTCCAACGGGATCATCCTGCTGTATGTGCTTGCGTCCGTCCTGGTGATTGCGTTCCAGGGGGAAACGCACCTGCTGATTCCGCTGTATTCCGTCGGGGTGTTCATCTCGTTTACCCTTTCGCAGAGCGGCATGTTCAAAAAATGGATGACGCACCGCACCGGGCACTGGAAGCACAAGGCGTTCATCAACGGGTTCGGCGCCCTTGCGACGGCCGTGACCAGTGTCGTGATCGCTGAAAATAAATTCCGGGACGGCGCGTGGCTCGTCCTGATCCTGATCCCTCTGCTGGTCTGGCTCATGCTTACGATCCGCAGGCACTACGACAGGGTCCGCGACAATCTCGTGATTCCGGAGAACGGCAAGGAGCTGATCCTGTCCAGGCCCACAAAAAATTATGTGGTCCTGCCGGTCCAGTCCATCAATAAATCGTTCGTCAAGGCGCTGAATTACGCCATGACTCTGGGCGGGGTCATCGAGGTTTACCACATCAGCACGGACCAGGAGCAGACGGACCGGCTCAAACGTCAGTACGCCCAGCTGAACGTCAGCTTTCCGCTCGTCATCGAGGAAGCCCCTTACCGCAACGTCAACGAAGTTCTGCTTTCGCATGTCGACGGGCGCCAGCGCGGGCTGAAGGAGCATCAGATGCTGACCGTCGTCCTGCCCCAGTTCGTAATCCCGAAATGGTGGCACAATCTGCTGCACAACCAGACGTCGCTCCGGCTGAAATCGTCCATGGTAAAAATGCGGAACGTGGCGGTTATCACGATTCCGTACATCATCAACGAATAGGGCCTTCGCCGGGGCGGCCGTCGGCTTTACTTTTGGCCGCCGCTACGATACAATAAGGATGCGGCCCTCCGCAGCGGCGGAAAAGGACCCTTTTTTCCCGGGCCCCGGAACGGCGGGGCCGGCGGTTTTGAAACGGATTCACAAGGAGGATGTGCCATGCATTGTGTCAGAAAAGTAACGGACGACCTTTATTGGGTAGGGGCCGACGACCATCGGTTGGCCCTTTTTGAAAATATTCACCCCATCCCGCGCGGGATCTCCTATAATTCCTACCTGCTCCTGGACCGGAAGACCGTTTTGTTTGACACGGTGGACTGGGCGTCCTGCCGCCAGTTCCTCGAAAACGTCGCCTTCCTTCTGGGGGAGAGGCAGCTGGACTATCTCGTCGTCAACCATGTGGAGCCGGACCATGCCGGGTCGGTCGATGAGATTCTGCTCCGCTATCCGGACGTGAAGATCATCAGCACGGAAAAGGCGTTCAGGCTGCTGCGCCAGTTCGGCTTCTCCGTCGAGGGGAAGACGGATGTGGTCAAAGAGGGTGACGTCCGGTCGTTCGGAAAGCATTCGGTCACGTTTGTGGAAGCGCCCATGGTCCACTGGCCGGAAGTGATGGTGACGTTCGACA
>ENA-UOOI01000746-UOOI01000746.1-fermentation-metagenome-genome-assembly--contig:-NODE-746-length-39497-cov-6.209396_pt1 | contig 39497 bp, 41 predicted proteins | sample MGYA00245779_ERZ724027 | MGnify/ENA primary metagenome ERZ724027 (study PRJEB28704, sample SAMN03018318) | fermentation metagenome | biome: anthropogenic terrestrial biome; feature: soil; material...
AAAGCCCGCACGGCGGCACCCGATCGAAAAGGAGAAACAGAAATGAATATTCTGGTGACCGGCGGTGCCGGATACATCGGCTCACACACCTGCATAGCTCTACTTCAAAACGGTTTTGACATTGTCGTGATGGACAATTACAGCAATTCTTCGCCCGACGTAATCGGCAAAATTGAAACTCTGTCCGGCAAAAAGTTTCCGGCTTATGAGTGCGACATGCTGGACGTAAGCGGTTTTGAAAGAATTTTTCAGGAAAATAAAATTGACGCGGTGATTCATTTTGCGGGTCTGAAAGCGGTCGGCGAATCAGTGGAAAAGCCGCTGGAATATTACCACAACAATCTGACCGGCACCTTAAACCTGTTCCGCCTGATGAAAAAGCACGGCGTAAACCGCTTTGTGTTCAGCTCTTCCGCAACGGTCTACGGCATGGACAACAAGGCGCCGTTTACCGAGGACATGCCGCTATCCGCGACAAATCCTTACGGCTGGACCAAATACATGATCGAGCAGATCACGCGCGACGCCTGCCGCGCCAACCCGAACCTGAAGGCCGCGCTGCTGCGGTACTTCAACCCGATCGGGGCGCATCCGAGCGGGCTGATTGGCGAAAGGCCGAACGGCATTCCGAACAACCTGATGCCCTACATCATGAAGGTTGCCATCGGCAAGCTGCCGATGCTCCACGTTTACGGCGACGACTACCCCACTCCGGACGGGACCGGCGTGCGCGATTATATCCACGTCTGCGACCTGGCGACCGGCCATGTTAAAGCGCTGGAGGCCCTCGACTCGATTTCCGGCGCGCGGGCATATAACCTCGGCACCGGGAAGGGCAGTTCCGTTCTCGACGTGGTCCATGCATTCGAAAAGGCAAGCGGGGTCAAAATCCCCTACCAGATCGACCCGCGCCGCGCGGGCGACATTGCGGTCTGCTATGCGGACCCGTCCCGCGCAAAGGCCGAACTTCACTGGGAGGCAAAATACACCCTCCGTGACATGTGCCGCGACAACTGGAATTTTATCCGGAAAAATCCGTAAAGCATCCCGGCGGCGGAGCCTTTTCCCGGAGAGAACCGAAAAAATAAAAAAGAAGGGGCTGCCGCAAAACTTTTGTTTTACGGCAGCCCCTTCTCAAAATTATGGCCGTCTTTTTCTCAATCGTCTTTCGCTGCTTCTTCCGAGCCGCCCGCTTCGCCATCCGTAGCGTGAAGGGGACGGAAAAAATCTTCTCCGCTGTCTGCGGCGTCGGCACAGTTGCACGTTTCCCCGCAGGTATCTGTCTTTTCCGTGTCGTTTTCCTCTTTTTCGTCTTCGCCCGCCGGAACCATCATCTCGTCCAGTTTCCGGAAAGCGCGTTTTAATCTGCGGTCGGCATTGTCCACAGCGGCACAAAGCGGTTCGGTCTTTTCATTGGATGCATCGCGAAGATTTTCATAATAATATCTTCCAAGCTCAATGTAGGAGCGTGCCTCGATTTCCTTTTCATTGCGGATGACAATTTTGAGCCGGTTAATCATGGCGGCTCTGCGGTTTTTATCCACGACGAAATTGACCGCCTTCGTCACGGAATCGGCAACATTCTTAAACACTTCCATTCGGATACCTCCTGCCGCGAATGCGGTTTTCCCTGATTTTATTTTTCTGTTTTATTATACCTCAAAAAGCGCTTCTGCAACAGTATTATTTCATCTATTCCTTTTTTTATGTCAGTGTGATATAATAAGAAGACATGCAAAGAATAAGAGGAGATAGCGGGAATGTCGACGCAAATGACGGAAGAAATCAGCTGCCCGCAGTGCGGCGCGGTCGTAAAAACGGAGCTGTGGCCGGGGGTCGACGCCTCCCGGGATCCGGAATTGAGAGCGCGCGTGCTGGAGGAAAGCATCTTCGACTGGTGCTGCCCCGAATGCGGGTACTCGGCTCGGTTTTTATATCCCTTTCTGTACCATGATCCGAAGCGTGGATTTATGATATACTTATCCCCAAACGGCGCAGGCTGCGAGGGAGTCGACGTGGAAGTGGAATTCCCCCAGCTGGCCGGTGTCACCAAGCGGATGGTCACCACGCCGGAAGCTTTGAAAGAAAAGATTTTAATCTTTGAGGCGGGACTGAACGATGTGGCGGTAGAACTGGTGAAATTCGCTCTGGCCGGCGTTTTGGACAAAAAGCATGGCAAGAAGACATTGGCTGCTTATTTCTGCTATGCCGACGAGGTGAAAAATGAAATCGGGTTTACCTTTTTGCTGGAAGGGACCAGCGAACCCGTCCGCCGGCATATGCGGATGGACGCCTACTGCAAATCGCTTGAGATTGCAAAAACCGCTGGCTCCGCGCAGACGGGCGGTTTCTGTCTTGTGGACTTTGTGACGGCGCAGAGAATTTTGGAAAATTACCGCGAAAGTGAAAACCGCTGACGAATTGGAGCGTATTTTAAAATTATGTGCGGACTGTGCGGATTTACAGGAGAAGTAATTGACCGCGACGCGGTCATCAAAAACATGACGGACGTCATTACGCATCGGGGACCGGATTCCTGCGGGACTTATCTGGACCCCAACATTGCGATGGGGTTCCGTCGGCTGAGCATCATCGACCTGAACCAGGGCGACCAGCCGATCTACAATGAGGACAAGACCCTTGTCGTAACTTTTAACGGCGAAATTTACAACTACCAGCAGCTGCGGGAAATTTTGGTGGCAAAAGGACACACCTTCACCACCAACACCGACACCGAGGTGCTGGTGCACGGATTTGAGGAATGGCACGAGGACCTGCTCAACAAGCTGCGCGGCATGTTTGCGTTTGCCATCTGGAATAAAACGGACAAAAGCCTGTTTCTGGCGCGCGACTTTTTCGGCATCAAGCCGCTGCATTACGCGCAGGTGGGCAATAGCTTTGTGTACGGGTCCGAAATCAAGAGTATTCTGGAGTTCCCGGGATTTGAAAAGAAGCTGAACCTCAACGCGCTGAACAATTATATTTCCTTTGAATACCCCGTCCCACCGGAGACCTTTTTTCAAAATGTCTTCTGCCTGATGCCGGCCCATTACCTGTGGTACCGAAACGGAGAAGTGGAAATCCGGCGCTACTGGGAACCGAAATTTCAGCCGGATGAGACCCTGACGGAAGAAGACGCCGTCGATGAAATCGACCAGGTGTTTGAAAATTCCGTCGCGGCACACCGCATCAGCGACGTGGAAGTCGGATGCTTTCTTTCCAGCGGCGTGGATTCGAGCTATGTCGCGTCGTATTTTAAGGGGCAGAAGGCTTTTACCGTCGGATTCGGCGAAGATGAAAAATACAACGAGATCAGCTACGCCAAGGACCTTTCCTCCAAAATCGGCATGGAGCATTACTACAAGACGATCACACCGGAGGAATACTGGGGAAATATCCGCAAAGTGATGTATCACATGGATCAGCCTCTGGCGGACGCCTCCTGCATCGCGCTTTATTTTGTTTCGAAGATTGCGAGCGAGCACGTCAAGGTCGTTCTTTCCGGCGAAGGGGCGGACGAGCTGTTCGGCGGGTACAACATCTACCATGAGCCGGACGACATGGCCGCCTACTGGCGTCTGCCTCTCGGCCTGCGAAAAGCTCTGGCCGCCTTTGTGCAGAAACTGCCGTTTTCATTTAAGGGAAAGAATTTTCTCATCCGCGGCGCTCAGTCCATTGAGGAATCCTTCATCGGCAACAACAGCATGTTCACCATGGAAGAAAAACGTCGTCTGCTCAAAAAGGGCATCCCGGCAACCCGCCCGCAGAAGCTGACGCGCCCATGGTACGACCGCGTGCGGGGGCAGGACGACGTGACAAAGATGCAGTATCTGGACATCAACGTCTGGCTGATCGGGGACATCCTGCTCAAAGCCGACCGCATGAGCATGGCCAATTCTCTGGAGTTGCGCGTGCCGTTTTTGGACCGCAAGGTGTTTTCCGTCGCCTCTCGCATCCCGCGCCACCTGAAAGTCAATCAACAGAATACCAAGTACGCGCTGCGCAAGGCGGCGCTGCGGCATCTGCCGGAAGCGACTGCCAAAAAGAAAAAGCTGGGTTTCCCGGTGCCGATCCGTGTCTGGCTGCGGGAGGAAAAATACAGCGGGATCGTCCGTCAGGCGTTTACCTCCGAGACTGCGAAGAAGTTTTTCAACACCGATTTTCTGGTTTCCCTGCTGGACAGCCATAAGGAAGGCAAATGCGATAACAGCCGGAAAATCTGGACGGTTTTCATGTTCCTTGTCTGGTATGACATTTATTTTAACGGCGCCTCCCACGAACCGGGCGACATGCCGATTGTAAAATAAGCTCCGTTTTCCTCCGGCGGCGCGCCGGGGGATTTTTTTATGTCCTGCCGTCCCTTTTCCCAAAACAAAGCCAGGGGGCCCGCTATCTGCGGCCCTCCTGATAATACATTCTGTATTTTCTTCTTTATCTTCTACCCTTTCTTTCAGCTTTTAAAACTCTTAAACAATTTTAAAACCTTATCGGCATATGCCTGATTTTCCTGCTTTGATACCGAATCCTTATAGATCATCAGGTATTTACCGCTGTCCGAAAGGGAGGCGTTCATCTGCTGCCCCATCAGAGTGAATTTCCCATTTTTTTTGACGCTGTTCAACACTTCTTGTGCAGTGCTGTTGAGGCTGCCCACCTTATACTCATAAAATTCCGCGGTGACGTTGTTTTTTCCGTTGTAAGAAAACTGATACCTCACCCCGTCCTTCGCGCCGATCACATCCGCGCGCATCTCCGTCGCGTCACCGGAAAGGACTCCGTTGCCGGTCAGATAGGTCTGAAGGCCTTTTAAACTGTCAGAAACGCTCGACTGCCGCATAGCAGGAGCACTGGAAACAGCCGACGTCGAGGACGCCGATTTGGAAGAGACACCGCCCACATCACCTGCGCCGCAGGCCGTTACCGTCATTAGCAAAGCGGCCGCAGCCGCGATCATCCAGATTTTTTTCATTTTAATCCGCCTTTACAAAAAGAAAGTTCCATCCGGCCGTTTCTCCGGAGACATTCTTTTATTATTATCACTTTTTTCCGCCGTTTTGTCAACCGGTCAAAAATTCACTCCCGCCTTAAAGCTTTCTCCCACGTGCAGCTGCTTATTTCGCCTTGACCATTTTATAAACCTGAACGCCCATCACCCCGAACAGCAAGAGCAGGAAAACTGGCAGGAACCAGGCGCCAAGCCCGTCCGACAGCCCTTTTGCCGCCTGAACGGTCTGCCATTGAAGGTAGAAAAAAAGTGCAGTGGTAATCAGCTTCAGCCATTCCAGCGTCTCCCGCGCCAGTCTGTACTGGCGCGCCGCGTTTTCTTCCGTAATCTCGACCACATAATTGTAAACCCACGGAAACCGTTCCAGGATGGTCAGGGGCACGTACAGTACGGCTGATATCATTGGTAACAGGAGCAGCGAGCCCTTGCCGCCCCAGTCGTCCGGACTTCCATTCGCGCCGAAATGGGTCGGTATCTTTTCAGGAAGGCCAGGCATCGCGGAAACAGTCAAGGCAATCAGCCCGATCAGGGAGAAAAGAGCCATGGCCTGCACCAGTTTTTCCGAAAAATTGTAAGATGGTTTAATTTTTGGCCTTGTCACGGTAAAAATCCTTTCAAATCTACCGGGTAAAAACGTGCAGAACACCGCAAATCGTTTCCCCCGGCAGCAGCCGGCGGCCCGCAAAAGAAGAGGCTGCGCAAAAGAATTTTTGCAACAGCCCTTTCGATATACAGACCTGCCGTATGGAGAACTGCAAATGCACTGTGTCCCTGTTCCGAACGTTTACGAATGTTCTGTATATACAGGGAAATTATACTCCCAAAAATCATTTTTGTCAATTATTTCCTCTTGCTTTTTATTTCATCAAAGCGGGAACCGCGCTGCAAAGTTTTTCGATCAGCGCAAGGGACTCCTCTTTTGTCTTGCCTCGCCCGGAGAGATACGCTTTGATCTTCGGCTCCGTCCCGCTCGGGCGGATGATCACCTTGCCGCCGTTTTCCAGGCGGAACTCCAGCACGTTGGATTTTGGCAGGCTGATCCGTTTGCCTTCGCTGGTCACGGAAGCTTCATAGTCGCTCCAGCCGCAGACCTTGCCGCCGGCAATTTCAGCGGGCATATTTTTGCGCAGGGAATCCATGATCTTTCCCATTTGGAGCATGCCGTCCTCGCCCTCGAAGCCGAAATTCATCAGCTCGTTTTCATAATAGCCGTACTTCTGGTACAGCTTTTCCATGGCGTCGCAGAGGGTCATGCCCTTTTTTTGGTAATCCTGCGCCATCTGGCAGATCAGCATGCTCGCGTCAACCGCGTCCTTGTCGCGCACATAGCCGCCGGAAAGGTAGCCGTAGCTTTCTTCAAAGCCGAAAAGATAGCGATCCGCGCCGCCCTCTTTTTCCAGCAGGGCAATCTGGTCGCCGATATATTTAAAGCCGGTCAGCACGCGCCGCAGTTCAACCCCGTAATGCTCCGCAACGGGCGTCGCCATGTCTGTGCTGACAATGGTCGTGACCGCAACAGGATTTTCCGGCAGAGTGCCGTTTTCTTTCCGGCTGCGCGCGATGAAGTCCAGCAGCAGCACACCGACCTCATTCCCGCTCATCAGGCGGAAATCACCGTGCTGATTCACGGCGATGCCGCAGCGGTCGCAGTCCGGGTCCGTCGCCAGAAGCAGATCCGGCTGAACCTTCTCGCACAGTTCCAGCCCTTTCTGCAGCGCCTCTCGGATTTCCGGGTTTGGGAACGGGCAGGTGGTGAAGTGGCCGTCCGGGAACTCCTGCTCCGGCACGATTGTCACCTCGCCGACGCCGATTTTCTTTAAGATCCGCGTGACGCAGACGCGCCCGGTGCCGTTGAGAGGCGTGTAGACCACCCGCAGCCCGGAACACGGTTCCTGAAAGACCCGCTGTTTCATGACTTCACCGAGGAAATGGTCGGTCACCTCACCCGGGATCACCGAAATCAGGCCTTCGGCCTTTGCTTCGCCGTAATCCATGCGTTTCACATCGCGGAAAATATCGAGCTTTTCGATTTCGGCAAGAACGTCATCCGCCATCTGCAAAGTGATCTGGCAGCCGTCACTGCCATAGACTTTATACCCGTTGTACTGAGCCGGGTTGTGGCTTGCCGTGACGCAGATGCCCGCGTCGCAGTGAAGAAACCGGACCGCCCAGGAAAGGGTCGGGGTCGGAGAAAGCTGCGGGTAAATGTGCGCCACAACGCCGTTTGCAGCCAGCACGGCGGCGGCTTCTTTTGCGAACAGAGCCGACTTGATGCGGCTGTCATAGGCGATGGCGGCGCTGGGATGCTGTGCGTGCCTGTTCAGGTAATTCGCCAGCCCCTGTGTCGCCTTGCGCACCGTGTAAATGTTCATCCGATTGGTTCCGGCGCCGATCACACCGCGCAGGCCGCCGGTGCCGAACGCCAGGTCCCGGTAAAACCGGTCGTTAATCTCCCCGGGCTGATCTCTGATTTCTTTCAGTTCTCTAACGAGGTCCGGATCTTCCCGCGCATTTTTCAGCCATCTTTCATATTCACTCATAACCTTTTGTTCCTTTCCGTTCGGATTTGGCATACTCTGTTACCAGGCAGCCGTCAGACTGTGAGAATGTTGGCCACGACCCCCGCGGGGGTGAGGTCCAGGATTCCGTAGGTCCCCGTGCTGCCGCAGAGCGAGCCCGGATTCATGAGATAAAGTCCGTCCCGGTATTCCGTCAGCGCCTCGTGCGTGTGGCCGAACAGCAGGATATCCGCTTTCCGGCTGCGTGCCGCAGAGATAACGTCATACATGCCGTATTTCACATTGTAAGTATAACCATGGGTATAGAAAATATTTTTTCCGGCCAGCGCGGTAAATCCCTCGGCGGGCAGCGTGCTGCCCCAGTCGCAGTTTCCGCGCACCATCAGAAACATTCTGTCGCGGAAGCTGTCCCGCGCCTCGGCAGCCTCGTCCGCGCCGTCCCCCAGATGGATGACGACCTCCGCATGCGGCTGCCGCAAAATTACAGACCGAAGGGAATAGGAATCCCCGTGAGTATCCGAAACAACCAGAATTCGCATGGAAAGACCTCCTGAACCGCCCTGCCGGGGCGGGTATATATGAATTCGGCCTCGCATAAAATATTGCGGGGTGATAGTATGCAAAACAGTGCGGAAAACAGCCAGCTGTTACAATCCCTGATGAACAAGCTCAGTCCGGCCGATCAAGCCCGCGTCAAATCACTGCTTTCGGACCGGAAAGCTTGTGAAAAGATTCTGAACACCCCAGAGGCACAGGATGTTATCCGCCGCTTTAAGGGAGGAAAATAATAGATGGATGATTTTTCTTCCATGTTAAATAATTTTATAAAAGATCCTGCGAACATGGAGAAAATCAAAAGCCTTGCGAGCATGCTGGACGGGAACGGCGGGCATAAACCCGCTCCCCCGCCCGGGGAGCCCGCGCAGAACAACGCGCAGCCTCCTGACGGTGCGTACAAGGACGCAATGCAGACGATGATGAAACTTGCGCCTCTGATTTCAAAATTCCGCCAGGAAGACGACGGCACGCGGCTTTTAAGGGCTTTGCGGCCATTTTTAAATGATAAGAAGCAAAAAAAGCTGGATGAGGCGATCCGGCTGATGCAGATCGTTCGGCTGATTCCGGTCATCCGGCGCAGCGGGCTTTTATGAGGTGAACCATGCCAGAAAATCAGTACGAAAATACTTATAACTTTCAATCTCTTCAGGAGGAAGCCATCCAGCGCGCACGGGAAATGCAGGCCCGGGCACATCTTTCGCCGCCCGTTTCTTCCGAGCCGGTCATGCCGGAACCGCCGCAGAAAGCGGAACCCCCGTCGGAAATGCCTGCCAGCGCCGCTGTACCGCCCCACCCCGGCTGCGACGAATCGCCGGATGAGGGGCCCGTCAGCTTTCTTGATACCCTCTTAAAGGACAACGGACGCACCCTGATCTGGGTTCTGCTCCTGATTCTGTTGGAGGAAAAAGCGGACACCGCCCTGATTTTCGCCCTGCTGTACCTCGCTACATAACGCTTCTTTTCTCCGGACGGGATTTCAGGGCTCACTGGCCCCTGTGGAAGTTTCCGCCCGGCTTTTTTACTGCTCCGGCACCGTTTTTACAGCGTAAACATACGGCTGCTGCGTGGAAGAATTTGTTTTCAGGTCATATTCCATATATTTGACGGGTTTCGGCGCCGTGCCGGAAGAAACCGTGCCGGATTGTGCACGGGTGCTGTCGCTCGGCGGCACATAGCCGACTCGTAAAATTTCCATGCCGTCCTTTTTCTTCGCGCTTTCCGTATAAGGAGTATAGGTGCTGTCCAGCGAATAAAGTGCAACATGAAACTGCGCATTTTGGGAATCATAGACGAAAAAGGTTTCTTCCGACGGATTTTTCGGCTGAAGCTGGCAGTCCGGGCCAAAAAGCTGGTGGCAGGCGTCCACAACGTCGCCGAGCGGCACAAGGGTGCGGCCCGCATCGTCATAGTCGGTATAGCTGGAAGTGCCGTCGCCCGTCATGCACTGCCAGAGTGATGCATTTAAAATAAAATTGGGGTCTGCCCTGTCCGGCGAGGCAAACGGCTGGGGATCCTGCGCGACCACTACCGTCAGGAACTTATCATATCCGCGAAGCTTGGTGTCGTCCGTCAAAGCGGAATGGATTTTCATTCCGATCGACGTTGCCAGAAATCCGACGCCAACCAGCGCGAGGATCAGGACAAGCGCCCCCGCAAAGATGCCGTACCGGTGCCGGCCCCGGCGTTTTGGTTTTTCTTCCGGCTTCTCCGGCGCCTCCGATGACTGTGTCTCGAGCCCGTCGTCCCATTTTGCCATCAGGCTCTCATCGTTCAGGTCGTCGCCTTCCGGCAGAAAATCGTCGAGTTCCGTTTCGTTTTCCCGCCTGGCACAGCGCGGTTCGGAAGGCGGCGCGGGAACCTTTTTCTTCATCCGGGTTTTTTCCGTGCCCGGGTCTTTCCGGGGGGATTGGGGCATTTTAGAGGAAGCCCGTTTTTTCTCCGCTTTTTTTTTCGGCGGCGGAGATTTCTTTTTCTCCTCCCGGTAAGCGGAACGGTAATCTGCGGAGTACGACTCCGGGCTTTGCTTCCTGTCGTTCGTGTCCATGGTGTTCTCCCTTTTTCAGCGGATCTGACCGTCGCCCGTCACAATGAATTTGTAAGAGGTCAGCTCAAAGGCTCCCATCGGTCCGCGGGCGTGCAGCTTTTGGGTGGAAATGCCGATTTCGGCTCCCAGGCCGAACTCTCCGCCGTCGGTAAACCGCGTGGAGGCATTGACGTAAACCGCAGCAGCGTCCACCTCTTCGGTGAAACGGCGGGCGTTTTCATAGCTGCCGGTCACAATCGCCTCGCTGTGGCCGGTCGAATAGCGCGCAATATGCCGCAGAGCCTCGTCCATGCTGTCGACCACCCGCACGGCAAGGATATAGTCGAGGTACTCTCTGCTCCAGTCGTCTTCCGTTGCGGGAACGACACAGCCGCCGAGAATGGCCCGCGTTCTTTCGCAGCCACGCAGCTCCACCTTTTTTTCATCAAGCCTCGCCTTGATCGCAGGCAGGGCCCGCTCCGCGATATCCTTATGGACCAGAATGGTCTCAATTGCGTTGCAGACGGAAGGGCGGGAGGTTTTCGCATTATAGATAATGTCGGCCGCCATCCGGATGTCCGCAGAATCGTCCACATAGACATGGCAGTTCCCGGCACCCGTCTGAATGACCGGCACCCGCGAATTTTCAACAACCGCCCGGATCAGGTTCCGTCCGCCGCGGGGGATCAGCACGTCGATCAGGCCGGTCATCCGCATCATTTCCGTCGCCGACCGGTGCGACGTGTCTTCTACAAGCTGGATGCAGTCGGGGTTCAGTCCACAGGAAGCGACCGCTCCGCGCATGGCTTCGGCGACCGCCCGGTTAGAGCGCAGCGCCTCTTTGCCGCCGCGGAGGATCACCGCGTTGCCGGCTTTCAGGCAGAGCGCGGCGGCATCCGCCGTCACATTTGGGCGCGCTTCATAAATCATGCCGATCACGCCGATGGGGACCCGGACTTTTTCGATTCTCAGTCCGTTCGGCCTGGTAAACCCGGAGACCACCTGCCCGACCGGGTCGGGCTGCGCCGCGACCGAACGGATTCCGTCCGCCATGCCGCGCACGCGCTCTTCGGAAAGCGCGAGCCTGTCCAGCAGCGGCGCGCTCATGCCGTCCCGCTTCGCCTGTTCCAAATCCAGCCGGTTGGCGGCGAGAATTTTCTCCCCAGCCTGCTCCACGGCGCCGGCCATGGCAGAAAGCACTTTCCCTCGCTGCCGCCCGGCCGAGGCCAGTTCCCGGGCCGCCGCTTTCGCCCTTGCGCCCATTTCTTCCAAAGTCATCATCGCATTTTCCTCCCATGCCAGCCGGTGGCTCTCCGCTTTTTCTTTTTTTATTCTAACCGTTTTCCCCGCCGAAAACTGTCCCAATTTGTACCCCTTCAAAAAGGTTGTACAGCTTTTCCGGGTCCGCCCCGCTCATAATGCAGCAGGGAATTCCCGACTGGTTGACCGAAGCGGCCGCCTCCACCTTGGTGCGCATGCCACCGGTCCCGCGCCGGGACCCGGCCCCGCCGGCCAGGGCGCGGATGTCATCCGTCACCTTCCTTACGGCGGGAATCCTTTTGGCATTCGGATTGACGGAGGGATTCGCGTCATAAAGGCCGTCGATATCGGTCAGAATAATCAACAGATCGGCCCCGATCAAATGGGCGACAATCGCCGAAAGGGTGTCGTTGTCACCGATCTGGTTGCCGACCAGTTCATCCACCACAACGGTGTCGTTTTCATTCACCACGGGGATGATCCCCATCCCGATCAGTTCCTGAAACGTATTCTCCGTATTTTTCCTTGAAATTTCGTTTGCGATCACATCGCCTGTCAGAAGGACCTGGGCAACGGTGCGGTTATACTCCCCAAAAAATTTGTCGTAAATAAACATTAGTTCACATTGGCCGACCGCGGCCACTGCCTGACGTTTTTCGGTCTCTTTCGGCCGCTCGCGCAGACCGAGCTTGCCAACGCCGACGCCGATCGCACCGCTGGTGACCAGCACCATTTCCCTTCCCGAATTCTGCAGGTTGCTGAGCACCCTGCACAGGCGCTCGATCCTTCGGAGATTCAGTGTTCCATTTTCATAAGTCAACGTGGAGGTCCCCACCTTGACAACAATTCTCTTCGCCTGAGTCAAAGCCGACATAATTCTCTTCTTCTCTCCCTTCCATTCCGTTTAAGATTATAGCATAATTTCAGGCCGGATTAAAATGGTTTTTCCTGAAATTGATCTTGCAGAGCAAAAAGCAGCGAAATGAAGGGGCAATATTTTCTGAAAATAAATATCAAATTCATAAATTCACTTGTAGTTAAAAGTTGCGAGGATTTGTTGCCTGACAGCGTACGATTATCGAGTAAACTCATCTCAAGGAGCTGATATTATGATTTTTGATTTTGGTTATCGTCTTCGCGAATTGCGGGAAAGCAAAAATCTAACCCAGACCCAGGTTGCAAAAAGGCTGAATCTTTCCAAAACCACAATCAGTGGTTATGAAAACAACATCAAAACCCCATCACTGGAGGTGCTGGTCAAGCTCTCCATCCTTTATGGTGTCTCCGCCGATTATATCCTCGGGTTGGAAAACCGCAGGTTTTTGCAGATTGACGGACTCACGCTCAATCAGGAAGAAATTATCAAGATTCTTTTAAAAGAGTTCAAAAGCATGAACAAAAAGACTGTGTCCGCTGACAAATAGGAAAAAAGCGCAGTCGACGACTGCGCTTTTTTCCTTTTTATCTTGACTGTCCCGGCTTCGCGTAACCGGATTTTCCCCCTGAGCGTCCCCGATCGTCGCGCCTCGGCGCGGGCCGGCGATATGGGCGTTCCGGCTCGTTTTCGGGGACCAGTCCGTCCACCTCAATCAACGCTCCGCGACGGGAGAGATTCAATCTCCCCTTTTCATCAATATTCAGCACCTTGACCATGACTTTATCGCCGACTTTGACAACATCCGAAACCTTTTCGACCCGTTTGACATCCAACTGAGAGATATGCACCAGCCCTTCTTTGCCCGGTGCAATTTCGACAAATGCGCCGAAGTCCATCAGCCGGGTTACCTTCCCGGTGTAAATGGCGCCCGGCTCCGGATCGTTTACAATGGTGTCAACAATGCCGATCGCGCGCTTGCAGTTGTCCATATCCATCCCGGAAACATAAACGTGGCCGTCTTCTTCCACATCCATTTTCACATCACATTCGGAGCAGATCTTCTGGATGACTTTGCCGCCGGAACCGATCACTTCGCGGATTTTTTCCTGGGGAATCGTGATGGTAAGCATTTTTGGCGCATACTTGGAAAGCTCTTCCCGCGGCGCCGGGATCGCCTTGAGGATAATTTCATCGATGATGTAATCCCTTGCCTTATGCGTCTTATATAAGGCTTCCCTCACCATATCCGGCGTCAGGCCGTTAATTTTGAGATCCATCTGGATCGCCGTGATGCCGGCGTGGGTCCCCGCGACCTTGAAGTCCATGTCGCCGAAGAAATCTTCAACTCCCTGGATGTCCACCATGGTCATCCAGCGTTCGCCTTCGGTAATCAGCCCGCAGGAAATGCCCGCGACAGGCGCCTTGATCGGAACACCCGCATCCATCAGGGCCAAGGTGGAACCGCAGATGGAAGCCTGGGACGTGGAGCCGTTGGAAGAAAGGACCTCGGAAACGAGGCGCATCGTGTAGGGGAATTCGTCAACCGAAGGGATCACCGGCACCAGCGCGCGCTCCGCGAGGGCGCCGTGGCCGATTTCACGCCTGCCGGGCCCGCGGCTCGGCTTGGTTTCCCCGACGGAATAGGAAGGCATGTTGTAATGATGGATATAATGCTTCGTTTCCTGTTCGCCAATGCTGTCGAACGTCTGCTCGTCGCTCATGGGGCCGAGGGTGGCGACGGTCAGGACCTGCGTCTGCCCGCGGGTGAACAGGCCGGAACCGTGTGCGCGCGGCAGAAGGCCCACTTCAGCGGAAAGCGGGCGGATCTCATCCATCTTGCGGCCGTCGACCCGTTTCTGCTCGTCCAGCAACCAGCGGCGCACCACATATTTCTGCGTTTTGTACATGCACTCGTCGATCTTCGCTTCTTCATCGGGGTAAATCGGATCGAACTGTTCATGAACTCTGTCGTAAATCGGCTGAAGGCGCGCGTCGCGGACATTCTTGTCGTCGGTGTCGAGGGCGGCGCGCACATCCTCCAGCGCAAAATCCTTGACTGCGGCCAGCATCTCTTCTTCCGGCTCGTTGCTCGGATAGGAAAACTTCGGTTTACCGATTTCTTCCTTGATGGATTTGATAAACTCAATGATCGGCTGATTTGCCTTGTGCCCGGCCATGATGGCATTGTACATGATATCGTCCGGAATCTCATCCGCACCGGCCTCAATCATAGCGATCCGCTCGTCGGTTGAAACGACGGTAAGAGCCATTTTGGAGCTCTTTCTCTGCTCGCTGGTCGGATTGATGACGAACTCCCCGTCCACATATCCGACGGAAACGCCGGAAATCGGGCCGTTCCACGGGATATCTGAAATGCTGATCGCAATGGAAGTCCCGACCATCGCCGCAATCGCCGGCTGGCAGTCGTGGTCCACGCTCAGCACGGTGCAGACGACGGAGACATCATTGCGCATATCCTTTGGGAACAGCGGGCGGATCGGCCGGTCGATCATGCGGGAAGTCAGGATCGCCTGGTCGGTCGGGCGGCCTTCGCGCTTCAGGTAAGAGCCCGGAATTCTGCCGACGGCATAGAGCTTTTCCTCAAAATTGACGGAAAGCGGGAAAAAATCCACGCCGTCCCGCGGCTTTGCAGAAGCCGTAACCGCCACATGGACCACGGTTTCACCGTACCGGACCAGGCATTCCCCGTTCGCAAGCTGAGCCATCTTGCCGGTTTCGATGGTCAGCGGCCTGCCTGCAAAATCCGTTTTGTATACTTTGTAATTTTCAAACATGAATCATTCTCCTCCGTTGCGGTTCCGGACGGGTCACGGCTGATTTAGCAATAAAACCGGCGTCCGGCCCCTGCGGGGCGCTCGTTTCACTGCTAAATTCCCGCGCTCTCCCTTCCGGAAGCCGCGTATAAAAAGCCTAAAGGCAGGCGGTAAATCAGAGCCGCCTGCCTTAACGTTTCAATTATTTGCGGATCCCCAGTTTTTCAATGATCGTGCGGTACCGTGCAATATCGCTCTTTTGCAGATAATTCAGCAAGTTTCTTCTTTGCCCAACCATCTTCAGCAACCCGCGGCGAGAATGATGATCTTTTTTATGAATTTTCAAGTGTTCGGTCAGCGCATTGATCCGCGTGGTAAGAACGGCAATCTGAACCTCCGGCGAACCGGTGTCCCCTTCATGCAGCGCATACTGTTGAATGATTGCGGTCTTTTCTTCTTTTTTCAGCATTTTATTTCATTCCACCTTTTCATGCAAGGACCCATAGTCGCAGAACAGGGCTGGTGAAATCCCCTGCAGATGGGGCGTATCCCCTGATCCGGGAAAAGGGTTCAATTTTTTTTATTATAACACAGCAAAAGAAGTTTGTAAATTACAAATTCAACCGGCCGGCCGACTGGCTTCTGCGGAAAAATTCCTCCGCCCGCGCGCCGTCGCGCACAATGGCGTCCCGAAGCGCCTCCAGGGTAGGAAACTTGCGCTCCGGCCGCAGAAAGCGGAGCAACTCCACCCGTACGGTTTTTCCGTACAGCTCCGCTCCGAGGTAGTCCGGCATCCAGGTTTCCGAAAGCGGGTAATCCGAACCGACCGTCGGCTTGACTCCGATATTGGTCACGCCGACATACTGTTTTCCTTCCACATGCACCCGCGTTGCGTAAACGCCGAACTTCGGCTGCACAAATCCCGCCGGCAGATTCTGGTTCAAAGTCGGTGTGCCGAGCGAATGGCCTAACCTTTTGCCTCGGCACACCGGCACGCGGTAGCCGAACGGCCGCCCCAGCAGGCGGGCTGCCTCCGCGGCGCGCCCCGTTTCCAGCAGCCCGCGGATGCGCGTGGAACTGACGGGCGTTCCATCTACCAGCACGGCCTGCGCAACCGAAATTCCAAGGCCGCGCGTCCCGCACAGACCGGAAAGCGTTTCGCTGTTCGCTTTGCCGCCGCGTCCAAAGGTAAAGTTAAAACCGCAGCAGGCTCTTTTCGCTTTCAGGCCGCCAACGAGAATCCGGTCGACGAATTCTTCCGCCGAAAGGTCTTTCACTGTGGGAAAATCCAGAATATAAAGCTGACGGACGCCCATCTGTTCCAGCAGCGCAATTTTGTCCTCCTGGGAAAGGAGACGCCCGCCCGCACGGCCCCCCAGAGCCACAAGCGGGTTTTCCGCAAAGGTCAGCACCGTGGGCAGCAGTCCTTCTGAAGCGCTGCCCAGCGCAAGGGAAATCACCTTTTGGTGACCGATGTGCAGTCCGTCGAAATTGCCCAGCGCGACGGCGCTGTCCCCCGCAGAAGGGGTTAGGGTCCTAAAAACATCCATGCTTTAATTTCTCCAAAATCAAACTCATTATTCGCCGCGCCGGAACAGCCGGAGCACACAGAGCTGACCGCTTTCCACCCGGCCAAGCCCAAGGAATTCATCCTCCGGGCCTTTCACGCGGAACGTGCCCTGCACGGGCTCCGGCTCCCGGCGCAGGGCCGTCCGCTCCAGATCCAGCGCCCCGCCATTTAAAAACCGCACCGTCTGCGCCGGCGACACGGCGACGGTCGGAAAACCGGAAAACAGAGTTTCGACCGGCAGGAGCCGTTCCGCCAGGCGGCCTTTCGCGGCAAGAGTCTTTGCCTGCGGCAGCGTCATGCTGTCGCTCAGCGTGAAACCGCAGGCCCGCGTCCGGCGAAGGGCGGTCATCACGCCGTAAGTATGCAGTGCCTCCCCCAAGTCCGCACAGAGCGTGCGGACGTAGGTTCCCTTTGAACATGCGATCCGAAGCGTGCCGCTGCGGTCCGTTTCATCATAAGAGAGAAGATCCAGCCGGCCGACGGTTACGCGCCGCGGCCTGCGCTCGACTTCGATCCCGCGCCGTGCCAGCTCATAAAGGCGCTTTCCGCCGACGCTGACCGCCGAAACCATCGGCGGCACCTGCCAGATCTCACCGCGGAACGCCGCAAGGGCCGATTCCACCTGCGCCCTGGTTGCGCCGCGGCCGCTTTCCGCGGTCTTTTTCCCTGTGGCGTCCTGGGTGTCGGTGGCGTATCCCAGGCGGAACGCCGCCTCGTACTCTTTCTCGGTATCCGGCAGCAGCGCGCACGCGCGCGTCGCGCAGCCGAGCAGGAGCGGGAGTACGCCCGTCGCCATCGGGTCAAGCGTTCCGGTATGCCCGATTTTCTTCTCATGGGCCAGGCCGCGCATGACGGCCACCGCGTCAAAAGAGGTGAACCCCGCCGGCTTATCCAAAACCAGGACCCCGTTCATCCAAGCGTCTCCAAGTATTCGCGTACCGCGCGGAGCATCTGCTCCTTTGCCTTTTCAAACGGCGGGTTCAGGGTGCAGCCCGCGGCTCCCTTGTGACCGCCGCCGCCGAATTTTTCGCAGATTTTGGAGGCGTTGGCCGGCGGAAGCGCGCGTAGCGACACCTTCCAGCCCCCGTCCTCTTTTTCGCGCATCGTTACGCCGACCAGGACCCCTACGATTCCACGCGGGATCGTCGCAAGGCCGTCAAGGTCGTCCTCCGCCGCGCCGGATTCGCGGATCATCTTCTGTGACAGGACAATCAGCGCAACTTTTCCCCCGCAGTCATATTCGATGGATTCCAGCACCCGGCGTTCCATGTCGAGCCGCGCGCGGCTTTTGGTGTCGAACATCTTCCGGTTGATCGTCGGCGCATTGATGCCTGTTTCGACCAAATTCGCCGCGATGCGGTAAGTGCGTGGGGTCACGTTGATATATTGAAAGCATCCGGTGTCCGTTGTGATCCCGGTGTAAAGCGGCTCCGCAAGATCCGGGGTGATGGCGATTCCCATCTCGCCCAAAAGATCGTAGATGATCTCGCAGGTCGCCGCCGCCTGCGGATTCAGGCAGGTCTCGGCAGCATATCCTGTATTGGACGGGTGGTGGTCGATGCAGAGATCCACTTTTCCGCCCCACTGCGGCTGCAAATCTCCCAGCAGTTTTTCATCGGCGATATCCACTGCCGCGACAAGATCCGGCTGAAAGTCGTCGTCCGGCAGATCCCGGAACAAAAAGGCGTATTTTGGCCCGATTTTATCCGGGCAGCGGATCGCCGCGCGTTTTCCCATTCGGCGCAGGCCCCGGCACAAGGCCGAGGCGCCGCCGAGCGTGTCCCCATCCGGGGACTGGTGGCTCAGAATCAGCACTTTTTTCGCCTTTTCCAGCCGCGCGGCCGTTTCCTTAATCCCGATTTTCCCGCTCATTCCGCTCCTCCTTCAGGTCGTTTAGAATCCTAGAAATGTTCGCGCCGTATTCGATAGAATCCGTCGCCCTAAAAACCAGCGCCGGAACCTTGCGCAGAGAAAGACGGCTGCCCAGTTCGTGCCGGATATAGCCGGAGGCGGATTTTAAGCCTTTCACAGCCTCTTTGGCCCGGTCCACCCCTTCCATTGCGCTGATATAGACGGTACAGTAAGACAGGTCGTTCGTCACTTCAACCCGGACGATGCTGATCAAGCCCTGAACCCGCGGATCCTTTAGCTCACGGAAAATTGCCGTCAGCTCCCGTTTGATATCCTCCGTGACACGTCCCAGTTTATGCCCGGCCATGTTTCATTCACCCCCCTGAAAAAGCCCGCGCACAAGGGCGGGCGGATTTCAATTATTCGTGGTATTCTTCCATCTCAAAAGCCTCGAGGATATCCCCTTCCTTGAGGTCGTTGTACTTTTCCAGCACGATGCCGCAGTCATATCCTTCCGCGACTTCTTTCGCGTCGTCTTTAAACCGTTTGAGCGACGCAATCTTGTCTTCCGCAACGACGATGCCGTCGCGGACAATGCGAATCTGCGCCGTGCGCGTGATTTTGCCGGTTGTAACATGGCAGCCGCCGACGGTGCCGACGCTGCTGATGCGGTAAACCTGGCGAATCTCCGCTTTTCCAAGGTCTGCTTCGCGGTACTTCGGGGCAAGCATCCCCTTCATGGCGTCGCCGATCTCGTTGATGCAGTCGTAAATCACGCGGTAGAGCCGCATATCTACGCCGTCGCGTTTCGCGTTCTCCTCCGCGACCGGGTCGGGCCTTACATTAAAGCCCACGATAATCGCGTTGGAGGCCGAGGCCAGCATGACATCCGACTCGTTGATGGCACCGACACCGCTGTGGATCACGCTGACGCGGACTTCGTCGTTCGAAAGTTTTTCAAGCGACTGGCAAACCGCTTCGACGGAACCTTGAACATCCGCCTTGACAATCAGGTGCAGTTCCTTCATGTCGCCCTGCTGCATCTGTTCAAACAGGTTGTCAAGTGTCACCTTGGTGCGCGAGTTGAACTTCTCTTCCTTCCGCTCGTTGCGGCGCTGCTCGACCAGTTCGCGCGCGAGGCGTTCATCCGAAACGGTGTTGAAAATATCGCCGCCCGTCGGCACATCGTCCAGGCCTGTGATCTCCACCGGAACACTTGGCCCCGCCGAGGCGATCGTTTTTCCGTTTTCATCCGTCATGGCGCGCACGCGGCCAACCGTAGTGCCGGCGACGAGGATATCTCCCTGGCGCAGGGTCCCGTTCTGAACCAGCATGGTGGCGACCGGCCCGCGCCCTTTGTCAAGCTTTGCCTCAATGACCGTGCCTTTTGCCGCGCGGTCGGGGTTTGCCTTCAGCTCTTTCATATCGGCGACCAGCAGGATCATCTCCAGCAGTTCTTTAATCCCGGTCTTTTTCACCGCCGAAACCTGAACGCATGGGACGTCGCCGCCCCATTCCTCCGGAACCAGGCCGTATTTTGTCAGGCCTTCCATGACCATCTGCGGGTTTGCGCCCGGCTTATCCATCTTGTTGATTGCAACGATGATCGATACCTTCGCGGCCTGCGCATGGTGAATGGCCTCCACCGTCTGCGGCATGATGCCGTCGTCTGCGGCGACGACCAGCACCGCGATATCCGTCACCTGGGCGCCGCGGGCACGCATGGTAGTGAAGGCTTCATGGCCCGGGGTGTCAAGGAAGGTGACGTCCCGGCCGTTTACTTTCACCTGGTAGGCGCCGATATGCTGCGTGATGCCGCCGGCTTCTGTCGAGGTAACATTCGTGTGGCGGATCGCGTCGAGCAAACTGGTCTTGCCGTGATCGACATGGCCCATCACGACGATGACGGGCGCGCGTGGCACCAGATTGTCGTCTTTGTCTTCACTGTCGTCGATGATCTGATCCTCAATGGTCACGATGACTTCTTTCTGCACTTTCGCGTGGAACTCCATGGCTGCCAGCGAAGCAGTGTCGAAATCGATCACATCGTTGACGGTGGCGAACACACCCATGCCCATCAGCTTTTTAATGACCTCCGCAGCTGTTGCCTTCAGGCGGAGCGCCAGTTCGCCGACCGTGATCTGGTCGGGGATTTGCACGGTGATCGGTTTGGCTTTGCGCTCCATCGCAATGCGGCGCAGGCGCTCCGCTTCGGTTTCTCTGCGGGCGTTGCGGGGTCTGCGGCGGTATTGAGAGCTGCGCTGAGTCAGTTTCTGTTTTTTCACCACATTGTCGTTCGGCTTGACCTTTTCAGAGGCAAGGCGATCATATTTTTCATTGTATTTGTCCAGTTCCACATGGGAAGCATGCGTGTCCACAATTCTTCCTGCGGGGCGCTGAACGGTGTTTCCGGTTCCCAGGCGGATGCTTTTCTGCTGCGGGCGGCGCGGCTGTTTCCGTTCATTCTGGGTGTTCTGCGCATTCCGGTTTCCGCTGGGGTTCTGCTGCTGCCCGGGGCGCTGGCGGGGACCGCCGTGCTGTTGTGTGGGGCGCGGGCGGTTTTCAGAGGATTGCCTCTTGTTTTCAGTTCTTTTCCCGTCATTTCTGTGGGGTGCGGGCGAGGAGGAGGCAGAGCGGGGCACCGGCGCAGGCTGGGCGCGGACCGCAACATCAGGATGTTCCGGTTCCACGACCGGCTCCCGCCGGCTGGCCTGTGCAAAATAGGTGTCCAGGTTATCTGCGCTATGGTCTTGGGTAAATTTTTCAAATACGATATCCAGTTCGTTTTCCGTCAAAGCGGTCATATGCTTTCTGGTTTCCCCGGTATACTTCTGCAAGGTGTCAATCACATCCTTGTTCGGGACGTTCAGGTCCTTCGCAACCTCGTGAACCCTGTATTTAATCATCATAGTATAAATTCCTCCTCAATCTTCCGCGCTCAGCGCGAGCAGCGTTGTTGCAAACCCTATATCATTGATCGCAAGAACCCCCGTCCTTTTTCCAATTGCACAGCCGATTTCATCCATTGTTGCGTGCAGAAGCAATATTTTTACCTTTTTCCCCTCTGCGGCCGCGCGGACTGTGCGGACCGTGTGCGGGGAAAGATCCGCTGCAAGCAGAATCAGCGGGCATCCGCCCCGGCGCGCCGCCTCCCGCACAGCGTCGCTGCCAAGAAAGAGTCTTCCAGCGCGCCGGGCAAGTCCGAGCAGAGAGAGCAGCCGGTCATTTTTCCCCATCCAATTCCTCCTCCAGGCGGTCGTAAACCTCGTCAGGAATCCGGCACGAAAAAGCTTTTTCCAGCCTTCTGGCCTTGCGGGCGGCTTTCAGGCACTCCGGATTTCTGCAAACATAGGCGCCCCGCCCGGATTTGCGGCCGGTCGTATCCAGAGAAATCTCCCCTTCGGGGGACTTTACAACGCGGACCAGTTCCTTTTTCGGTTTCATCTGGCCGCATCCGGCACACATACGCAGCGGAATCTTTCTCTTCTGCATCACAACCCGCCCTTTCGGCAATTATTTTTCTTCGTTTTCTTCCACAGGCTTTTTAGGCGCTTCTTTTTCCGGTTCGTCGTAAAAGCCGCTTTCCGGCTTAATGTCGATTTTCCAGCCTGTCAGTCTAGCGGCAAGACGGGCATTCTGGCCCTTGTTCCCAATGGCAAGGGAAAGCTGGTCGTCCGGCACTGCGACCCGGCAGGCGCGGGAACCATCTTCCGCCGGGACGACGTCCACAACGCTCGCCGGGGAAAGCGCGGAGGCGATGAACTGCTTCGGATCGTCGCTGTACTGGACGATGTCGATCTTTTCGCCGCCGAGCTCTGAAACGATGCGGTTGACGCGCATCCCTTTCGCGCCGATGCAGGAACCGACCGCATCCACATCCGGATTATGGCTCAGGACAGCGATCTTTGTGCGGGAACCCGCTTCGCGTGAAACGGCCTTGATTTCGACCGTTCCGTCGTAGATTTCCGGCACTTCCTCTTCAAAGAGGCGCTTGACCAGATCCGGGTGAATGCGGCTGATAATCGCGCGTGGGCCGCGCTCCGTATCCTTGACATCCGCAACATACACCTTAATGTGGTCACCTTCCTGCAGCTTTTCCCCCGCCACCTGTTCCGATTTGGGCAGCACGGCCTCCGCCCTGCCGATGGTCAGCGTGGCGGCGCCGGAGCGCGGATCAACCCGCTCGACCACGGCGCTGACCAGTTCCTGATGCTTGCTTTCAAATTCCTGAAGCAGCCGGCTGCGTTCGCCGTCACGGATACCCTGCCGGATGATGTTCCGCGCCGTCTGCGCGGCGATGCGCCCAAAATCCTTGGTGTTGAGGGGAACGGCGACGATATCGCCCAGACCCGTGGCCGGATCGATTTCGCGCGCCTTTGCCAGCGTGATTTCCTTTCCCTTTTCCGTTATGTCCTCAACGACGGTCTTGCGCAGGTAAACTTCAAAGTTTTTTTTCGCCGGATCCATGTTTACCACGCAGTCCTCGTTGCCATAGCTGTTCTTGCAGGCGGTGACGATCGCTTTTTTGATCCGATCTACCATAAAATCGGCCGAAACGCCGCGCTCCTTTTCCAGCAGATTAAGGGCGTCAAAAATTTCGCTGTTCATGTTGACTCATACTCCTTCAATTCATCGTCTTCCAGCAGACGCACCCAGGCGGTGTCCCGAAGAGGCACTGCGGCCGTTTCCCCGGAGTCGGCTTTCAGGCGCACCTGACCGTCCCCATACCCGCTGAGGACCCCTTGAAGATCCCTCGAGCCGTCCGGCATCGGGCGGATCAGCCGGACCGTCACGCGGGACCCCAGGCAGGCCCTGAAATGCTCTTCACGCCTCAGTTCCCGGTTGACCCCGGGCGAAGAAACCTCCAGGCAGTAGGATTCCTTGATCGGGTCCAGCTCATCCAGCGGCCCGTTGACCGCGCGGCTCATGGCTTCGCAGTCGTTGATACCTACCCCGCCGGGCTTGTCGATAAAAATTCTCAGGTACCAGGCTCCGCCTTCCTTTTCATAGCGGACATCCCAAATGGAAAGCCCCAGCTGCTGCGCATAAGGCAGGGCCAGTTTCCATACCGTACCCGAAACGCCCCCCGTTTTTCCTTTTCCGGCCAAAATGCTTCACCCCGCTATACAAACAAAAGAGCGGGTCACCCCACTCTTTCATCCCATCTGTAAAATGCTTTTTCATTTTAGCATAGAAAACACAAAATTGCAAGAGAATTTAAGAAAGATTCCGCTATTCTTCCATCTGCTTGCCAAGAAATGCCGCTGCAACCTGCACCAGTTTCATTTGGGTTTCATCCGGAGCAGCCTGCGTCTCATCCTCCAGCAGAATGACGGCACCCATGACATCGCTTGAAGCCAGGATTGGGCAGACGACGCTCGCCTTCCGGTCGATCCCTTCCACCGGCTGAAGCTTTTCCCCGCTGGCATTGACAAAAGTCCGCCGCGACTGCATACATTCTTCCAGTTCCGGCGTGATCCGGCGCTCCAGGTATTCTTTGCGGGAAACTCCGGCGGCGGCAACAATATGATCCCGGTCGCAAATCAACATAGGCAGGCCCGCCGTTCGATTCAGAACCTCCGCATATTGAAAGGCAAAAGTGGAAAGCTCCCCGACGGGGGAATATTTTTTAAAAATGACCCCTCCCTGCGAATCCGTGTAAATCTCGAGGGCGTCCCCCTCACGGATGCGCAGGGTTCTGCGTATTTCCTTTGGTATTACGACACGGCCCAAGTCGTCGATTCTCCTGACTATTCCTGTGGCTTTCAAATTAATTTCCCTCCTATGTGGTGATTTACAATCCTATTATCCGCAGGAAAAGCCTTACTATACAAGATTTAACAAGGTTGTTTTTGGAAATTGATAGCAGTAAAACAGCGTGAGCGGCCCGGCGGCGCGGGACTTGTCAACAGGAGAAAAGCGGGCTATAATGATTTTATCTTTTCGAATGCGTATCGTTGTCTTAGAAAAAAGGACCGATGGAGGGTTTACCGTGAAAAAAACTGCCGTGTTTCTCGCCGCCGTGTTCGCTACGGGCATTCTGTTTCTTTCCGCCTGTTCCGCGCGCAACCCGGCTTCCGCCGCTTCTTTTCAGAAAACAGCCGCATCCCTCGGATACAAGGTGACACAGGCGGCCGACACCTCTTATGGATCCGACACAAAATCGCTGATTGCCGCAAAAAGCGGGTCTGATACACAGATCGCTTTCACCGTTTTCGCGGATGCTTCCACGGCGGAGGATCAGTTTTCTTCCCTGAAGCAGGATCTGACGGCGACCGGTGGGAAAAGCGCGGTTGATGCAGATGCTTATAATAAATACACTGCGCAGAATGGCGAGCTTTATTACACCCTGGTGCGCATCGACAACACGATGCTCAGCTGCAAGGGGACGGTCGCTAAAAAGGGAGAAATTGAGGATTTTATCAAAGCGATCAAATACGATTAGCGGAAAGACCGGAAAAAAGGGGCTGCTGCAAAATGGAAGTTTTGCAACAGCCCCTTTCCTTTTGAAAAGGCATTCCGTGCCTCAAAAAAGCTCAACTTTTAACTTTCGTCACTTTTCCGGTTTTGGTATCCAAGCTGTAGAAATAGGCCGGATAGGAGCTGTTGTCCCCCCCACTGGGCATCTGCTGCGTCCGGTACACAATTGCTCCGTTTTTGTAGGACGCGGTAATCGCGGTACTGCCGCACAACCCCCCAAAACCGTCTGTTGAACAGACTTTCGTTTTTCCGGAGCCGTCCAGCCTGATCTTATCAATTTCATCCAGCGTATTGAAATAGTAGACCCAGTTCCCCGCGAGGCACGGGCACAAAACGATGTCGTTCACAATCACTTTCTCCCCGCTGCCGTCTTTTTTCCTGACATGAAGCTTGCAGTTGTCCCGATTGCTGTCGTAGGCTTCCCAGGTCCCGTCCGTGCTGATCTCGTATCCTTTGTTATCTTTCGACTCCACGCTCGGCGCCGCGCCGGAAGAAGCCGGAACCGTGCCGCGGGCAGAACGGTTCCGGGAAGCGGCGCTCTTTGCTGCAACGGAAACCGCCGAAGCCGTTTCGGAAGCAGCACTTTGCGGCCGGGTTACAGAAGACTCTTCCGCCTGTGAGCTGATACTTTGGCTTGAGCTTTGACCGGAGCGGCTGCTCACAGGCGGAGACGTTTTCGCCTTGCACCCGGCCAGGATCAAAAGACCTGCCATTGCCCCCGAAAAGAATAAATTTCTAAGACTCATTGATTAAGACTCCCCTTTTAGGTTGTTCCCTTTTTCACCGAGAAACCGCAGCGCCCGCAGAAACAGCGCCGGGTGAATCTCCGGGTAGGTCAGGTTCCCGGGCAGACCGTCCAGAAAAGTAATTTCAGCCATCTCATACGGCGGAAGCGGGCCGAGCGTTTCGATTTCCGCAAAGTAAAGCATCCCGAAAAATTCCCTGCCGCCGTTGATCTCTCCCGTCACGGAGTATACGCCGATCCGCGTGAGCGCATACCGCAGGGCGCCGGTTTCTTCGAAAAGTTCCCGCCGGGCGGCGTGTTCGATTTTTTCTTCCGGCTCGCGGTGCCCGCCTGGCATTTCCCAGGTCCGCCGTTCCCGGTGCCGGCAAAGCACCCATTTTCCGCGGCAGCGGGCGGCGATCACCGCGTATTTCAGCAGGGAGGGATCGGCATCCGCGTAAAAGCGGACCGCCGTATCGCTTGCATGGTTTCCCATTGTTAAAACACCCTTCCCCCGGCAAATCCCGCAAACGCCATGGAGAGAATGCCAAGATACAGGATCGAAGCGGGAAGGCCGCGAAACGCCTGCGGCATATCCGGATTGCGGCAAACCGCCAGCGCATGGCTCAAAACCACGGACGCGAGATAGAACGCGGCGCCGGTCCCAAGCGCATACCCGGCCGCCTGGACCGGATCGAGTGAAAAGCTCCGCCGAAGGTACGGCATCGCCAGCACTACGGTGTTGACGGCGGCCGGAGCCAGAAGCGGCGCGATTTTTTCTTCCGCGCAGGCGGGAAGGACAATCCGCAGTAGAACAAAAGTGACCGCATATGCGGCCGCCGCCACCGCCGCAAAGCAGGAAGCGCGCACCAGCCCCGCATTCCCGGAAACGGGCAGAAGCGGGTCAAGCCAGACGCCGGCAAACATGGAAAGCAGTGTAAACCAGGTCACCAGCAGGGCGTAAATGCCGACCGTATCCGGGCGCTGTGCACAACGCAACGCCCGGCTGAACCCGGCGCCGCCGGTGAACAGAAGGTTTTCCGCGCCGACCGCCGCAAAAGCGGTCAACAGCAGTCTGATAAACATCACGGCATCCTCCTTCTTATTCTCTCCGCATGGTGCCGCGCCCGCAGCCGGTTTCCCCATTGCAGGAAAGCCGCCAGAAAGCCGAGCAGCAAAAACCCGGCAAACGGAAGATCGGCCGCGCGGCCCGCGGGAAAACCGGCCGCGAACGGAAGGGAAATTTTCCCGAGCCAGACCGAGCGCACCAGCGCGGCCAGAAACGCCACCAGTGCAAAACCGGCGGAGCAGCCCAGGGAATCCGCCGCGACCGCGACCGCCACATGCTCCGGCGCATATTCCTCCGCGCGGGAAAAGAGGATTGAATTGCAGATCATCAGTCCGGCAACCATGCCGAGGGCCGAAACGGAACCCGGAATCAGCAAGTCCGCAAGGCGCCCCGCCGGCACATAAAACGCGGCGGAAACCAAAAGGACTAGGGCCGGGCGAAACCAGCGCGGAACCAACATGCCCAAAAGGCAGAGCACCAGCGATGACGGAAGCGACAGGGCCAAAAACAGAACGGAAAGCGCCGCGGCGTTTTTCAGATTCCACGCAGCCGCCGCAATCGGGTACATGCCAAGCGCCCCAACCAGCACGGGGTTCCGGAACAGCATCCCGTTCAGAAAAATCTGAACCGCCCCGCGCAGAAGCAGTCGATTCTTTTTCATGCAGCCGCCCCCTCCCAGCCGCGGAGCCGGAACACCGCGGAATCGATCACCGGAGCCGCGGCATTTGCCACCAGCAGCGCAAAGCAGGCGCCCTGCTCATAGGCGCCGAACCAGCGGAACGCCATGGTCATCGCCCCGGCGAAAGCGCCGTACAGGCACCGCCCCGGGAACGTGCGCGGCGAAGTGACCGGGTCAGTGACCATAAACACGGAGCAGAAAAGCAGCGAGCCCGACATAATCTCATATTTGACGGAAGTCAGCGGGCTGCAAAGGATACGGGGGAACGCCGCCGCAATCAGAGCAGCCGCACCGAGAAAGCAAAGAGTCGTCTCCGCTTTCCCCGCCCCGGTCAGAAACAGCAGAAGGCCGCAAGCCCCAATGACCAGGATTAAAGTGGAGCCGAGCGGTCCCGGGAAATTCCCCCACAGCATGTCGAGCGGGAGGATCTCCGGTTTAAAACCCTGTTTCAAAATTTCTGCCGGGGACTGGGCAACGTGGAACACCCCGGCGCCGAAAGCCGGAAACGATGCGGGCTGCGACGGGTCGAAATAGGAAAACACCCGTTTCGGCCAGCAGAGAGAGACAAACGCCACGCCGGCCGCGGCGGGATTAAACGGATTGCGCCCAAATCCGCCGAACGGTTCCAGGGCCACCAGGACGGCAAATGCGGAGGCGGTGCAGGGAAGCCAGAGCGGCGTATTCAGCGGCAGGAGCATCGGCACCATTAGGCCTGTCACCAGCACCGAAGCCTCTGAGACGGAACCGCCCTTCCCGCGGAACAGACGGAATAAAATCCGGCACAGAAGCGCGGTCAGCACGGAAGCCCCTGCGGCTACCAGCGGACGAAGCCCATAATGGGCGACAGGGATGACCAGCAGGGCCAGCAGAGCCGCCAGCATGCTGTGCATCATGGAAGAAACGGTAAACTCGCTTTTCACATAAGGGGGAGCGGCATTCGTCAGGGTCATGGATTGCACTTGCCTTCTTTGAATTTTTCCGCACGCGCCACTGCGGCAGCCAAATTGATCTGAGATGGGCAAACAACGCTGCACGCCTCGCACCGGACGCAGCGTTCAACGTTGAACAGCCGGAACGGGTCCGGGGAACCGGACTCCATCTGCTGCAGGATCATCCACGGCAAGATCCCGCGCGGACAGGCCCGTTGACACCGCCCGCATCCAATGCAGGGCAAAACGGTGCGCCGGGGCGGCCGCTTCATTGCAAGAACGCAACGGGTTGTCGCCGTTACGGGTCCGGAAAGATCGGTGACGCTTCTACCGTTAACTGAAGCGCCGACGACGGCCAGCGCCGTTTCCGGAAGCGGTTCCCCGGCGGAAAGGACTTCTCCTATCGGCGTACCGAGGCGCGCCCGGCAGTTTTTCCACCGCCGGGCGCCGTCCCCGGCCACCGTCACCACCGTTTCACTCTGCGCCAGACCGCGGTCCGCCGCATCCGACAGGGCAAGACAGGCTTGCCCGCCGAGAAACCCCGCCTTCCGCCCGGTTTCCGACAGCGCCCGGCGCAGGAGGACCAAAGCCGGGTAACGGCCGCCTGCGGTCAGGAACATGGTGCCGGAACAGTCTTTCTGTACTCGCTGGACTTCTTTTTGATTTGCCGCCGCAATTTTCCCCACCGAAGCGCCGCATGCACGCACCGCCAGCTCCAGCCCGGCGGCAATCCGGGACGCGCTCTCGCGGAGCACCGCCTGTTCGGCGGAGGTCATCGGATCTTCGTCGAAACAGACGGCGATAAGGACCCTGGTTTCTGCGGCGGCAAACCACATCAGTTTTTCCTCCAGAGGTTTTCCGTCCAGTTCATCCACAATGCCGGCGGTCCGCGCCGCATTCAGGATTGCGGCGGTTCCGGCTTTTTTCCGGCGCAGCGGCGCGAACATTTTCGGCACCGGAAGCGTCTTCGGTGCCGGAAGCGTAGCGATCGGCTGTTTGAGCGAAAGCTCTTTCGCCGGCTCTAGTTTGATTCCGCACGGCATCGTACCGCACCTCCGTCAGCAGCGGCCTGTTTCGGCCGACGCTTTGAGTTCCCGGATCGCAGCCCGCGCGTCCAGCGCACGAAAGACAGCGGTTCCCGCAACGCTGACATCCACGCCCGCCTGGGCGGCCAGAGCGATGGTCTCCGGGTTGATTCCGCCGTCCACCTGGACCAGAAGCTCCGGCTTCTTCTGCTTTAACGCACGGACTTTCGCCATCATCTTCGGCATAAACTTCTGCCCGCCGAACCCGGGTTCCACCGTCATCACCAGTACCATGGAAAGCCGGTCGAGAAACGGGAAGACCTCCTGCACAGGCGTGCCGGGCTTCACTGCCATCGCCGGCTTCGCGCCGCCTGCCCGGATCGCCTCGATGGTCTTGCCGGGGTCCGAGAAAGACTCCACATGAAATGAGATGACGTCGGCGCCCGCCTTTAAAAACACAGGCACATAGCGCAGCGGTTCGTCGATCATCAGATGAACGTCGAACGGCTTGTCCGTATACTGCCGCATCGCGGCGACCACCGGCGGGCCGAATGTCAGGTTCGGCCCGAAATGTCCGTCCATCACGTCCAGGTGGATCCAGTCCGCGCCCGAAATATCCATTCGGATGATTTCGTCACTCAGTTTTGAAAAATCCGACGCCAGCATGGAAGAAGCGATCAGCATGTTCTATTCCTCCCCATTTTAACGTTCTTTATTTTACCCTACTTCTTTTCTTTTTTCAACTGAATTTTGCCCGTTGTCACAGGTGTCTGCCGGAGCCTGGCCCCGGCAGACAATCTATGATTAAGCGGTTTCAATATATTGGTCCCGCACTCTTATAGTATGCTGCGGATTCAATTTTGGCAGTAAAAAAGCCGCACATCGGTCGATTCCCTCTTTTGCCCCCGCGGGGGCTTTCTTTCGTCCCGCGCAAAAAGGGCGGAGGCTTCGCAGCCTCCGCCCAGGTTGTGCGGGAAAACAGGGTCTTCGGGCCCGGCTTCATCATCCGCGCTGTTACAGGATATAAACGTTCATCGTCCTGGTGCCGATCTTCATGCACTGCGAATAGGAATCGTAGTACAAATCGGCGATGATGGCGCCGCGCATTGCGGCCCCGCCCGTGTCGGCGGCAACCGCATAACCGTAAACCAGTTCTCCGTCCGGCGAGCAGATATACAGCTTTGTGCCATAAGGAATGATGCTAGGATTTACGGCGACGCGCCCGAACGCGGCTTTCGCACCCGTAGAGGTAGTGCCTCCCCCGGTATAGCAGGAACATCTTCCGGTCAGGACCCGCTTAAAGTGAAGCGGCCTGCCGTTTCCGTCCAATGCCGTCCCGTTGGAACTGATCGCCGTAACCGCGCTCCGCTTTGTGCCGAACGCCGTGACCTGGCTGACCGGCTGCTTGACAACCGTTGTGCTGACGTCCTGCGTGCCGGTCACTTTGCCTTCAATCAGCTTCTGGCGCACAACAACCTGCTCGCTTCCATTTTCACCCACCGTCTGGATCTTCGTCTTGCCGGCGGGGAGAGAAGCGTCCTTCTTTGTGACGCTTTGAAACAGAATGGGGCGCGTCTCCGTCACTTCTTTGTAGGCCACCCGGGAAACTCCGATTTTCATTCCGGCGCTGACCTTTTCGTCCAGTGCAACGCTCAGAGTATCTTCCGGTCCAAGCTGTACCCCCGCCTGCCGGATCGCTTCTGAAACGCTGCCTGCGCGCACGGTGGCAGAAACCTCGCTGCCATCCGCGGCGATCGTGACCTGAACCATCCGGGTAACCTGAATCTTGTCACCGTCTTTTACCAGTTTGCTTTCGGCGGGAGTCACCAGGTCGTCGGAATCCAGTGTAACACCGGCTGTCTTCAGAACGTCGCTCACCGTGTCGCCGTAATGGGCAACCACGGTTTTTACGGTTCCGTCCGCCTCAACGCTGACTTTCCGCGCGGTTTTTACCGAGATAACGGCATCGCCTGCATGGTTTGGATCGTCGCTGCGAGCAATCAGGTCGCCCGGGCTGGTCTTCACGCCCGCTTTCAGCAGGATCTGAGCCGTTTCCGGAGAGGTCATCTCCACCCGGCTTGCAACCCCGTCGCACAAAACGGTCGCACTGTGGGTGGCCGCCATAACCGTCCCCACGGAACCTACCGTAACCAGAACCATCAGCGCAAGCGCGGCGACTTTTTTGAAGAACATGGAATGCAGCAGGGATTCCCGATTCGGGACCCGGCTGTGGAACAGCAGGATCGCGGCCTCTTTCCGCTTTCGCAGCGATGCGGTCATCCGTCGAAGAAGCCCGGCTTTTTTTGCTGAATTCCAATTTTTCCAAAGCCCCATGAAAAAGCTGCAAAACCATGCTTTCACTCTTTTTACAGAAACGCCGGCCCGCCGTGAAAACCCGGACCGGAAAGAAAACTTCATCGCTTTTGCAAGCCTCCGGAAAAACCGGAGAACAGGCTCGAATTTCTTACGCATAAATTCACCTTTTTTCTTCAGCCGGAGCGGGATTTTCACATCTCTTTCCCCACTTGCCGGCCTTCCGTACTGAGGAATTACATCAATGTGTTGTATTATATTCACCAAATGCCTATATGTCAAATCTTATCTTTGCCCTTGTTTGTGCAACATGCACAAGCTCCGACCATTTTAAATTCTTATTTTGACATTAAAATCGGTGGTGCCTTGTTTTGGCCCCCCCTGTTTTCTGTGCAACATGTAAGAAAATGACGGTTACAAACCTGTAACAGTTGTAACAGAGTTGTTTTTTATGCTTCCCAAGCAACAAAATGGCTACAAACTCATTCATATTTTGTTCATACGATCTCCGGAAAGCGCATGGATGCTGAGTTTTTTGGTGATTTCCTAAATTCGCCAAAGATGTAACGAACTGTAAAAAATTGTCGTTAAATTTTCACTTCGAAAAATTGGTCCCCCGCGCGTTTTTGACCGACGTTCCAACTCAAGAAAGGACCGTCATTCCATGACGCGGTCCTTTCTGCCAACCCTAGGAATCAAATTGATATGGAAATAAAAAAGTCCCGCAGATTTACAAATCTGCGGGAACAAAACATGCAAATTATCTCTTGGAAAACTGGGGTGCGCGGCGAGCGGCTTTGAGTCCGTATTTCTTGCGCTCTTTCATTCTTGGGTCACGGGTCAGCAACCCGGCTTTTTTAAGAATGGGGCGCAGGTTTTCGGAGTCGTATTGTAAAAGGGCACGCGCAATGCCGTGGCGGATAGCCCCGGCCTGCCCGGTCACGCCGCCGCCTGCAACGCGGCAGACAACGTCGAATTTTTCGTCGGTCTTTGTCAGAACAAGCGGCTGGCGAACAATCAGCTTGAGTGTTTCCAGACCAAAGTAATCATCAATCTTACGCTCATTGACTGTGATCTTACCGCTGCCCTGGTAAAGCCTGACGCGCGCGACACTGCTTTTTCTTCTTCCGGTTCCATAAAAATAAGGTGCTTTTTCGTACATTCTGTGATCCTCCCCTTACAGTTCCCAGACTTGCGGCTTTTGGGCGGCATGACTGTGTTGGGCATCTTCAAACAGGCGGAGCCGCGCCATGGCGGCCCGGCCGATCGCATTGTCCGGGATCATCCCTTTGACGGCCAGTCTCATTGCCTTGCAGGGCTTTTCTTCCATCAGGGTCGAGTACACGACTTTTTTCATGTGGCCGACATAAAGCGTGGGCTGATAATAAACTTTTTTAGCCAGTTTTTTGCCGGTTAAAACCGCCTCCCGGCAGTTGATGATGATGACGTGGTCACCGCAGTCGACATGCGGCGTAAAAGTCGTCTTATGCTTACCGCGGAGCAGAGCAGCGGCCTGCGCGGCTACGCGCCCGAGCGGCCTTCCGGCGGCATCGATGACGTACCATTTACGCTCAATGCTGCCGGCTTTCGGCATATAGGTGGACATGGTTTGTTACCTCCTGAAATTTGATCGGTATCTTTTTACTTTCACTTTTAAATAGGATATTTCCGCATGCAAAATCAGCGCGGAAAACTACATCTTCGATGTTACCACAGGCCTTCATGGATGTCAAGAGAAAATAGCCGTATTTTTAATTTATTTGCTATAAACTCTTCTTTTCTCTTGTTTAGGCTCTTTCTCTTTCGTTCTCTACAGTTTCATTTTAAATTAGGAAGCAGGCAGTCACTTTTTCTTTCGATTGTTAACCAAATAATATAAATTAGTTAACTGTAAAGGCAAAATTAGGAAAAGCTCCGCTGCAAAGAGGACTTAAACGGTTTACGCCGCACGCGCGTTGCGGTCCAGCCGGTCATAAACCACACCAAGCCTGGCCGCCAGAGCCGTGGCAACCGCAATCTTCAGCGCGTCCCCAAGCAGAAACGGAAAGACGCAAAGCGCCAGGGAATCCCAGAGTCCCCGTCCGGTCACAATCATAAACCAGCCGGTGCCCAGAAAATAGCAGACAGCAAGTCCCGCCGCCATGGAACCTGCCAGCACCCGCGGCTTTCTCCCGAATTTTTCCGCCGCCTGCCCAACCAGCCACGCGGCCGCGGCATAGCCGGCAAGGTAACCGCCCGTCGGGCCGGCGAGGGCTCCCACTCCGCCGCGGAAGCCTGCAAAGACGGGCAGTCCCACCGCTCCCAGTATAAGATAAACCAGCTGGCTGAGCAGCCCTCCGGAAGCCCCGAGAATCCCGCCGGCCAAAAAGACGGAAAAAGTCGCCAGATTAATCGGCACCGGACCGATGGGAACAGACAATTGAGAAAGCACGGCGGTCAGCGCCGCAAAAACAGCGCAGACCGCCACTTGAAATCCCGATTTTTTCTCCATTTTTTATCTCTTCTTTTTCCTTAAGTATAAAGGCTTCTCTGTTAAATGTCAACCTATCTATTATTTATTGTTTACAATAGGGTAAATTCCAGCTTTTGGATCTTGCATCTTTTCCATGATTCCAGATAAAAAATACCCGCCTAAATCGGCGGGTATCAAGTTTCTAAATGTTTACTTTCATCCCCCCCAATTCTTCGCTCCCTATACTATATATATAGAAAGAACGGTATGGTTGGTCTTACCTTTTATCTTCCCGACAGCAGACACCAGCATCTGCCGGCAGCCACCCCAAACGGCAAGCGGCATGGCTTTTCGCAAGGGGCACTTTCGCCTTATTAAAAAAGCTCCGGCTTTATAATATAGGAAAGTAAACGGGAAGTCCGCAAATTCAGGCCGGAGAAAATTCAAGGCACCTCACATACTGCGGATACAAAAAAATATAAAAAAACAGCCATCCTATTGGATGACTGCTTTAAGATGTTGGCACCACCTATTCTCCCGGGCCGTTACCAGCCAAGTACCTTCAGCGTAAATGAGCTTAACTTCCGTGTTCGGGATGGGAACGGGTGTACCCTCACCACAATCGGCACCAACTTTTATTCTGTCCTTGCGACTTTATTATCATACCACTTGTTTCGACAAAATGCAAGGAAAAAGAGAAATTTTTTTAATTTTTTGAAAATTTGTAGAATAGCGGGCAGCTTAACAAGTCTTAGGATGCCCCCAAACGCCCGAAAATATTCGCCCCAGGCCCTAATTTTCAAAAGAAGACAGAAGATTTCTGCAGCCGTAAAAGAGAAGCAGAGAGGCGAGAAGATTCCAGCAAACAAGCGGCAGCGCGGCAAGCAGCGGCGCCGCGCCCGCAGACGGCGTTTTCAGCAGAAACACAAGCCCCCACGTCCCGGCCGCGCCCGGGGCTGTCACCAGAAGCAGCAGGAGCAGGGAGAGCATCATGACAAGCCCCCGGTTTGGAACACCGCCCAGCACCCGGCGGCTCAGCACACTTCCGGCGGTAAAGAGGAACCCAAACGCAGCATAGACCAGCATGCAGGCCAGCGCCATAAACGGATTCGCACGAAGGACGGCGCAGAGTGCGGAAAAGGCAACGACACCGTCCACAGCGGGTTTCAGCACCGTCGACAGCCCCGCCCAAAACAGCTTTGGAAACGGCGCTTCCGGGACCAGATAAAGGTATGGTTTTTCAAGCTCCCTGCTCCAGTCTCCTCCGGCGGTCTGAAAAAAGAGAAGGTAAACGCTAAGACCGCAGCCTGTAAGAAGGATTGCGTCCGGTGTTGCCGGCTGCGCGTTCGACCGGCCAATCAGCGTCATCACAAAGGCCATGCCGAAATTGACCAGCAGCAGAAGCACCGTTGAACCGCCAACCAGGGCAAAGCGGCTGTTTCGCCGGGCTTCCCGCAGATGCTTATAAAAGAAGGCGCTTGCGCCCCATCCTGCCCCGATTCCGGTTTTTCCGGCCTTTCTGCGCCGAAACGTGCCCGCCGCCAGCCGGCGATTTCCCTTCGCATTCCGGCGCAGTTCAAACATCTTTTCCGCATGGCCCAGCACATCCTCATAGTAATCCGCGTCTGATTTTAGAAACAGAAACAGTACCAGTGCAAGAAACGCGGCCGTCAGGGCGGCATAGAGCGCCGCGCCAGCCGGATGGCCGCCAATCAGCGCAAACACGCCGCCGCGCGTCCAGCCAACGACCGGGAATCCGTCAAGGATCGGCGATGCGCCGATCCGAATGATTCCCGTAAGGCTCGGTTCCCGCCCCGCCCGAGAAAGCACGAAAAGGGCAAACAGAAGCGGAACGGCCAGAATTCCGGCTTTGACGGCCGCACGCTGCACGGGCCCGCGGTTTGCAATGCAGTAAAGCAACAGTGCCAGCATTTGCACAACGACCAAAAACAGGGCCGTTCCCAAGAGCAGAACAACGACATCTGCGGCGGTGATTCCGAACGTGTTGATCAGCATCCCGCTGTAAAACAGCAGAAATGCGAACCCCGCAAAGGTTTTTCCTGTTTGCCTCACCAAGCCGAAAGCCAAAATGTTTTTCGGCGAAACCGGCGATACAAAAAGAAGGTTGACATCCGACATCCTAAACAGCGACATACCGGAATCCAGAGAAGAAAGTGCGGTGATAGTGCCCAGCGCCAGCAGCCAGACCAGAAAGCCGCTTTGCAAAACCGTAAAATCCATTTTGCGCCCCGGCTGAGCCGGCATGGCAAACAGCATCCAGAAAACCAGCGCGGCAGAGGCCAGAACCGCAATCAGCCGCGCAGGGTGCCGGATCAACTGCAACACCGTATTTTTGACCTGCTTACGCGCTATGTACAGAATTGCACTCAACGGGATTCTCCTTTCCTTCCGTAATCGAGAAAAACAGCTTTTCCAGACTTTCGCCGCCCGCTTCCATGTCTTTGCGCGTGCGTTCCGCCGCGATCTTCCCATCTTTCATAATCAGCGCGCGGTCCCAAATCTGCCGGACGGTGTCCAGCATATGGGTGCTGACCAGTACGGAGCAGCCATCGGCGCGCAGTTCTCCGAGGATACCGCGCAGCTCCTTGATGGCATGGGGATCGAGTCCAATCAGGGGCTCATCCAGCAGAACGGCCCTCGGTGCCGGCAGCAGCGCACAGCAGATACTCAGTTTTTGCTGCATCCCTTTGGAAAGCTCGCCGCCGAGTTTCTCTTTTTTATCCCCCATCTCCATCCGCTCCAACAGAGAATCGGCACGTTTTTGCCAGTCCCGGATGCGGTAGGCCCGTGCGATAAATTCCAGGTGCTCAAAGACTGTCAGGAACTCCATCGGCGCGGGGAGTTCTGGGACATAGCCGAAACAGTGTTTTGCCTCCACGCTCTTATTTGGATGCCCGCAGACCAGCACAGTCCCCTCAAACCGCAGCAGTCCCGCAATGCACTTGATCGCGGTTGATTTTCCCGCCCCATTGGGGCCGGCCAAAACGGCAATTTCTCCATCTTCCACCCGAAAATTCAGGTCGTCGTTTGCCAGCAGCTTTTGATATTGCTTGGTCAGGTGTTGTATTTCCAGCATCATTTTCCTCCGATTTTTATTTTCTGCATAAATTTCTGGCGCCGCACGACAGAAAAGCTAAAGAAAAACGCCGCCAGTATGGACCCGGCTGCGGCCCCAAGATTCCATGCTCCGCATTTCGGACAATAAAAATTGGGAACGTCTGCCAGTGGGACAGTTCGCTCCAATTCCAAGATAATCTCATCATACTGTATTTTCAAACGAATTTCAAACACAATTTTATACAAGGAAATTATAGCAAAAAACATTGAAGTTTTTTAATTCGGTAAATCGTTTTAAAGTACAGGAGATACGAAAGGCGAAAAGATTCGCTAAAAATATAAGGATAGGATGCAGAAATTTTGTCGTGCTTACTGACATTATTGCTTACCGCAGTCTTTACAATGCTAATTTACAAAGGAAAGATCCAAGTAAAAATATTTGGATCCCCGGTAAAAGATCTATTGCTTGGCATATGCTTCGGCGTGATATGGATCGGTGCCTCTGTTGCGGTTTTGTATTTAAGCGGGATTCTCCGTTTTGCCGGTAAAAATGATGTTCAATCTCTTCCCATATGGCTGATCGCCGCCCTGCTCAATGTTATCATGCAGGAATATTTAATGCGCGGGTACCTATTTCAATTTCTGGCTCAAAAGGTTAATTCCATTACGGCAATCATCATATCGACACTCTTGTTTACCGTGATGCACGGCGGAGCTTTTGAGGCAGGAGTGATTGCGGTCCTCAATGTGATTACCATGAGCGTATTTATTTCACTCCTGTTATTGTATACCGGTAATCTTCTGGCGCCTATTCTTGCACATTTTATTTGGAATTCCGTCGGGGGGATTCTTCTAGGAGGCGTATTGCTGGCTGACGATTACCCGAAGGTATTAAACTGTACATTTTCAGGGAGTACCCTGTTAACCAGCGGATCAGCAAAAATTGAGGGCAGCGTAATCGTATTGATTGTGAATTGCCTGCTGATCTTAGCGGTGCATTTTATGATAAGGAAACATAGCAAGAAGCGGATATCATGGAAAAAATGACTCGAAAAAGGCTTTTGCTGTTTATCATAATCTCAGCATTATTCTTAACGATATTGAGCATTTTGTATTACGAAAACAGGAATAGCATGTTTTTGTCAATCTGTAATGTTTACGCCGGCAATCAGCGCAGTAATCACAAGGCTGCTGACTCATGAAGGATTTTGTAATTCATATCTCAAACCTCATTTCAGAGGTAATCTGAAATGGTACTTCTCAACGTGGCTGCTCACGCCTGCCGTTGCATATTTTGGTGCGATACTGTGTTTTTTGATTTTTCCAAGTACTTTTGATCCTCTTGGCTCATCGTACTCAATCTGCTCCGGCCTGACAACCACCTTGCAATACATTTCTCAACTGATGCGGATGATTCCCCTTGCGATATTGATCAATCCGATCATGGGCATTCTTCTGTGTTTTGGAGAAGAATTCGGCTGGCGGGGATACTTGCTGCCGAAACTGAACGAGAAATATACCCCGATTTGTGTCCGTTATTCTTACGGGAATCATATGGGGAGTATGGCATGCTCCATTTGTTGCAATGGGATATAACTACGGGGAGGGGCACCCGTTAGCGAATATACTTGCCATGATCGTGTTTAGTGTCGCCATCGGCACGATTCAGGGCTTCTTGTTTTTCAGGACTCGGTCGATCTGGCCCTCGGTTCTTTTCCATGCAGCAGAAAATGGAATGGATCTGTGGGCACCGTCGGATTTGTTCATGTCAAAAACTCCGAACTTATTCATCGGACCAAATATTGTCGGCATAATCGGCGGAATCGGGTTTGTGATCGTTGCTATCTGCTGCCTGCCCTTTTTATTGAAACAAGCAAACGGAGATACCGTCCATTCAGATTAACCGTACTTTCGGTATGAAAACAGCTCGCGGACTTCGTTTTGAATACAATGAACGCGGCCGTATAAAAGAAGGTCACCGCAGAGATGCAACTCCACAGTGACCAAGGGCTTCCATACACTTCCACAGAATATCTTCACTAACAAAAGGATACGGTATTACGCCGTAATGAGCATATTCAGCTAAAAACAAAGCTGACATCGCTAGAAAGGCGACGTCAGCTTGCTTAAATCAATGATATTCTACGAGGGCCTTCTTTTTACCGTCCATTCTACCTGGAAACAGTTCATACCTGATAACCCTCTAAATAAGAAAAAGCCTGCACGCTCTGCAGGCTTTCCATTTCCGGACACTGAGTATTTTCAACGTACCCTCAAAACTGAACAAAACTGGAAGCAGAAAAAGTAAAAA
>ENA-UOOI01000747-UOOI01000747.1-fermentation-metagenome-genome-assembly--contig:-NODE-747-length-39489-cov-12.697241_pt1 | contig 39489 bp, 36 predicted proteins | sample MGYA00245779_ERZ724027 | MGnify/ENA primary metagenome ERZ724027 (study PRJEB28704, sample SAMN03018318) | fermentation metagenome | biome: anthropogenic terrestrial biome; feature: soil; material...
AAACCGCTGCAGATCGATCGATCTGCAGCGGTTTATGAGTACACCCGGCGGGAATCGAACCCACATCGTCGGAACCGGAATCCGGTATTCTATCCATTGAACTACGGGTGCAGGGTTTAATATTCTTTACCTGAAAGTGGCGTTGTTCCAATGCAAAACAACGGTATCACTTTTCAGAAAAGGCTCTATCTGCATTATCTGATCGGCAGTAAGAAGATGTTTGTAATTGAATGTCAGGACCAAATCGCTTGTATCATTACTGAATTTTGCCGAGACCGGATAAATGTGAGGCAAAGATACTGCATATTTATAATTTTCCATCTCTTTTTTTGAAGAATCGAAGAAAAATTCCTCCGAAATATCCGGTATAAGGGGTTTGCCTGAAATTTCATTCCACTCTGTGTCGTAAAAAGTGATGTGGCTGTCGCATACTTCTCCGCATACGGTTTTAATCATGCAGATGATCATTGAATCTTGTGCTACGGGAAGCAATTTCAACTGGATTGTACCTACACCGGAGGTTTTTATCTCCAGTAGATCGTCATTTTGCTTTATTTTACTTATCTCTCCCAGCGTATAGGGTATGGTCGTTTTGCCAGTGTTTACAAGCAGCATGGTTTTGTTGCCTTCAGAGATACCCGGAAGCAGGACAGTCGGCATCGACTTGAACAGATCACCGATGTTTTGTCCGTAGCTTACAGATATTACGAAAATTGAGAGAAACAGTAATATTTTCCTCATATGTCTATTTTGTTAAAATACCGATCTGGTTCATATCTGTTGCCGGTTTTCCTCCATCGGCACCACTGAGTGCTTCGAGTTGAAAGTAACGGGCATTGATTGTCTCGCTGAATATTATGCGTTGCGGGATGGGGTTGTTTTTGATGTTGCTGAACTCTCCCTTTTTGGCATTAACCCAGGTATTACCATCGCCGCTCACCTTGAAAATATATGTGAAAACCGGTTCCCTGTTATCAACGGGTCTATATGTAAACCCTTTTATCTTGTAAAGCTCACCAAGGTCAACAGTAAGAGGGTTGTTACTGGTGATTTTCCACGACTCGGCGGAAATATCTGATAACTGCATCTCTTTGGCTGCTTCTTCCAGTAGCGGTGCATAATAGGCACCCACTTTTGCAATGTTTGCAATGTCGCGTGTTTCTGAGATTGTGACCCTTAGTACTGTAGGTGCTACATCATTGAATTTGAGCAATCGTTTGTAACCGATGGTAGTACCTTCGGCCAGTTTCACCCATTCATTGTTTATTAGCCCTTCTAATATAAACTCTTCCACACGCTGGCCCTTGCGGATATCTTCCTGAAGCATAACAGTGTTGATTGTTTCTCCCGGCTGAATTGAAAATTCTTTTGAGGCACCTGAACGGGCTTTCCAGGCTGCTTCTCCATCGTTAAGCTTTTCATTTCTGAAGGTGTTTCTGATATATGAGCCAAACAGATTCAGGCGTTCGGCATCAACCTCATGTATTCTGCCTCGTTTATCTGGTGGTATGTTAAGTAACAATACCGAGTTCATGCCTACAGAATTAAAATAGATGTTCACTAGCTGCTGCAATGTTTTTACCTGATTATCCTGTTCAGGATGATAGAACCAGCCCGGGCGAATTGATACGTCAACTTCCGACGGGTACCAGTATAGCGTCTGTGCTTCAGAAATAAGCTGACGGCTGCCTAACTCTTTTGAAGTGGGGGAGATATTCAGGCGTTTGTTTTCATTTGTGATGGCTTCGTTGATATTAGGCTGCAATGGCGTTACGCTCCACTCAGTTTCTCTACCAAGTCCTTTTTCATTACCTACCCACCTTACATCGTCACCCATTATTGCTTTAACCGCCTTTGGCTGTAGGCTGTCGATAACATGATAGAAACGTCCCCAGTCGTACTCCTGTACTTTGCCGTTGGGGCCTTCGCCATTGGCTCCATCGAACCACACTTCGTGAATTTCCCCATAGTTTGTAAGCAGTTCAGTAAGCTGTTGGGCAAACATTGCATTATATTTTGGCGAGTCGCCATAGCTCGCCGCATTCCTGTCCCAAGGTGAAAGGTACACTCCAAACTTCATATTGTATTTGTCGCATGCCTCTTTCACCTCTTTTACCAAGTCGCCATAACCATTGTGCCATGGCGACGATGCCACTGAATGAGACGTAGTTGCGGTAGGCCATAGACAAAAACCATCGTGATGTTTTGCTGTAAGGATAAGCAATTTAAAGCCAGCGTTCTGCAGTGTGGTAACCCACTGCTCTGCATCTAAATCGGCCGGGTTGAAAAGAGCAGGATCTTCTGATCCGTCGCCCCATTCCCTGCCGGTGAATGTATTCATCCCGAAATGGATAAAAGCTGTCAACTCAAGCTCCTGCCACTCGTATTGTCGCTGTGTTGGAACTACGTAGGCGGATAACTTCACTTTCTGATCTGATGTAAGCAAGTTTCTGAACGTGAGCTTTTTTTCGAAATAGGTGTTAGCCCTCTGATTGCATCCGGATGAAGATACTACAGTTATTAACAGGCAGATGAATAAAATTTTTCTCATTACTTGTTTGATAATTAAATTTGATCTTGTTTATTTTTCCGGCTACTGTTTCTGACGTTGAATGGCAAACACCGCTTTCCTGATGAGCACAAGTTGCAAATATTACTTTCCTTATCCTGCATCCTGGCAAACACCGCTTTCCCTGTCTCAGCAGACAGATAGGCAAAGATAATATTTTTAACCCAATATAAAACAAAAAAGCCATCCTTTAGTGGATGGCTGAAATCGATTTCTTTAACTGCTTATTGATTAACTTCAGTCTCAGCAACCTGGCTCAATGAATCGCCTTCAGCAGCTTCAGCAGCTTCAATAGCAGCTTGAATGCTATCAGCCTGGACTTTTGCGATGCTGTCTAATCTGGCTACTTCAGCAAGGCTGTCTTGTCTTGCTTTTTCAGCTTTTACCTGTGCATTGTTGCAAGAAACTAAACCTAATGTTGCAATTACAGCAACTAATAAAAGTACTTTTTTCATTTTTAATAATTTTAAACGATAAATAATATTACTTCTCTAAAAACGGTGCAAATTTATATCAAAAACATGTTCTAAAACATATTTTGGATGGAAATCTTAGTTAAATAATATTAAACATAGGCAATTCCTCAATTTTTACGCCAATATTTTGCTTTTTATGCCTCTTTTCCCTCCTTTTTTGTTATGGAAGTCGCTCCATAAGGGTGTTCAAATGGAGAGTATAGTGAGTAAATTTAACAGATATGATCTTAACGGCCGAATCTATGAAACGTTTTTACTAATGAGTATAGTTGGTAAATTCAAATTATTTTTCCGAATTGCTTGATCAGATTGAGCCGTTTGCTGCTGGTACAGATAGAGCGGGATAGTGTTCAGCTGTAGAGGAACCGTTTAATGCTTTTTTTTGGTGTTTTTTCGAACTCATTTTCAACTATCTCGATGGTGCTGATTCTTTCGTACTGAGCAACCGATCTGTTAAGAATTTCCATGTTCCCGTTCATTATTTCAATCAGCCTTTCATCAGATATGTTGTCAGATAATAGAGCCTGCATATCGGGATATACCATGGCCACAAGTTTGAAATTACGTAAAACGACAACACTCTCAGCAATATATGGCAGGTTGTTCAGTTTCGACTCAATCTCTTCCGGATATACATTTTGTCCGTTTGCGGTGAGAAGCATTGTTTTCAGCCGCCCCTTGATAAACAACCTTCTTCCTTTCATTATTCCCAGGTCGCCTGTTTTGAGCCAGCCGTCATTAGTGAATGCTGCAGCGGTGGCTTCGGGATTTTTGTAGTATCCTTTCATCACATTTTCGCCCCGGACCTGTATTTCTCCCGGTACCGTTTCGGGGTCAGAGGAGTCGATACGTGCTTCCATTATATCTTCCAGCACCGATCCGCATGATGTTGGTACAAAGTCGAAATTATGATCGTAAGATATGAGAGGCGCGCATTCAGTCATGCCGTAGCCGACGGTAAAGGGGAATTTCATTCTGTAAAAAAACGCCTCTACCTCCGCATTCAAAGCCGCCCCTCCTATGATTACTTCTCTGAAGTTACCTCCCAGGGACTTAACAAGAGATGCTTTTATCTTGTTTAGTATTAATTTATTGATCCCTGGGATTTTTAACAGTACTTTTACGATTGGCTTATTGATGACAGGTAGTATTTTCTTTTTATATATCTTCTCAAAAATAAGTGGTACGGTAATTATCAGGTTCGGTTTAACCTCCTTAAAAGCCAATATGAGATTTTGAGGGGTTGGCATTACCCCAAGCAATATAATGTGAACACCCGTTGATAGTGCGTAAAGAAAATCGAATGCGCAGCCATAAACATGTGCCATAGGTAAGAATGCCAGGTTTTTCTCCCCTGTGAAAAGCAGATTCAGCCTTTTGCTGTAGGTCACGTTTCCGGCAAAATTATTTGCAGTAATCATAACACCCTTGCTGAAACCCGTAGTACCTGATGTGTAGTTGATACAAATAACTTCATCGTTGTCCACATCTGCATAGCTGATCTCCTCCCTGGAAAATCCGTCATGATAGGTACTTTTGAAAATGCCTGCTAAAGTGCCGGAAACCTTCCGGACTTTTTCATTATCACTTTTTAAAAGAGTGAAATCCGGTATTTCATATACGGGAATATCTATATTATCCTTGTCTATGGTTTCCCATATTGTCTTGTTTACAAACACCAATTTTGAATCGGAGTGTTTGATAATGTGTGCCATGCTAACGGGATTGAATTCGTGCAGTATGGGAACGATAACGGCGCCATATGTTATTGTTGCCATAAACACGATTGCCCATGAAGAGTGGTTTTTTCCGATCAGGGAAATCTTATCTCCTTTTTGAATATTCAATTCAGAAAAGAGAAGGTGGAGTTTCGCAATTTCTTCTGACAGCTCACCGTAAGTATATGATCTGTTGCCATTGTAATCTGTTAAAGCAGGTAATTTCCAGTTATTTCTGAAACTCTCCTCGTATAATTTAATGAAGTTCTGCCTGATCATAAATGCACATTTTCGCCTTTATTGTGCAAAAGTAATATTCGGAAATTGATTATCAAAGAAAATAAGGCAATAATTCAAGAGTAAAATTGTATTTTTGTATCTTTATTCAAAGTCACTCTACAACAAAGCTGTCGTATGAATAATTTATTGATATAAAATATTATTCGTAAGTACGGCCAATTATAAATATGATCGATCAAACAATTTTTCATAATAAGACTGCTGTCTATTACACTTTAGGATGTAAATTGAATTATGCTGAAACTTCCGCTATTGGCAGGCAGTTGCTGGATTACGGCGTTACCCGTGCCCGGAAAGGGCAGAAGGCGGATATATGCGTGATTAACACTTGCTCTGTGACAGAGCTGGCTGATAAGAAAGGGCGGCAGGCCATCAGGAAGGTGATTCATGAAAATCCATCCGCCTTTGTAGTGGTTACTGGGTGTTATGCACAGCTGAAACCTGAAGAGGTGGCAAGTATTGATGGTGTTGACCTGGTTTTGGGAGCAGAGCAGAAGCTGGATGTTGTGAAGTATCTGCATGATCTGAGTAAAAAGGATAAAGTGGAGGTAATAACTTCCAAAACAAATAGAATAAGGTCGTTTGTCCCTTCTGTATCGGCAGATGACCGGACCCGCTATTTTTTGAAGGTACAGGATGGGTGCGACTATTTCTGTTCTTTCTGTACCATACCTTTCGCCAGGGGAAGGAGTCGCAACGGGTCTATTGCCGCCCTAATGAAGCAGGCAGAACAGGTGGTGAGTGAAGGTGGCAGGGAGATAGTGCTTACGGGTGTTAATATTGGTGATTTCGGCCATACGACAAAAGAGACATTTATAGATCTTATAAAAGCACTTGATAATGTGGACGGAGTGGAACGTTACCGCATCTCATCCATTGAGCCGAATCTGTTGACTGATGAGATAATAGATTTTGTGGCTTCGTCAAAGCGATTTGTACCACATTTCCATATGCCGCTGCAGGCTGGTAGTGATGCCGTTCTTAAACTGATGAAGCGTCGTTACGATACAGCTCTGTTCAGACATAAAATAGAGAAAATCAAGAGAGTTATGCCACATGCCTTTATTGGTGTGGATGTGATAGTTGGTGTCAGGGGCGAGACCGATGAATATTTTGCCGAAAGCATGAAGTTTATTGAGTCGCTGGACTGTTCTCAGTTGCATGTTTTTACCTATTCAGAACGTCCCGGAACCCAGGCACTCCAAATAGATCACATTGTTGATCCGAAAGTTAAGCATGCACGGAGCAAAGCGTTGCTGGATATTTCTGATGCAAAGCTGCGCCGTTTTTATGAATCTCAAAAGGGTAGCCGGAAGAAAGTGCTGTTTGAACACACTAGACGCAGTAATAAAATGCACGGGTTTACCGAAAATTATGTAAAATTGTATGCCGTTTACGACTCCACTCTGATAAACCGGGTGACGGAGGTAGTGGTTGGCGAGTATGATGAAGAACAAATGGCTATGAAAGCAATATTTTAATGGATAAGAAGCAAAAAAAGAGTGCAGGGTATCTTCTGTTGTATTCAGTGACATATCTTCACGCGATGTTGCCTTTAGGGGTGTTGTATCTACTATCCGATATACTCTGGTTGTTTGTTTATCATATTGTACGTTACAGAAGGAAACTGGTAAGGATGAACCTTGGAAACGCTTTTCCGGAGAAGCCTGTTAAAGAGATAAGGCGGTTGGAAAGAAAATTTTACCATCACCTGTGCGATTACTTCGTTGAAACAATAAAAATGCTTCACCTTTCGGACAGTGAAGCCCGTGTAAGGATGAAATTTGAAAATCCTGAAATAATAAGCAGGCTTACCAGGGACGGAAGATCGTGTTTGATGTGTATGGGCCATTACGGGAACTGGGAGTGGGTGACCTCTTTCGGTATTAACCATCTGCCTGAACTGAAGCAGGGCTTTCTTTACAAAAGGTTGAGATCAAAGCCTTTCGACCTGCTTTTTTTAAAGATCAGGAACCGCTTTCGTCCCGAACCAATTGAGATGAGGAGAGCTTTCAGGAAAATGATCCAGCTGAATAACGATGGAAAGGCCATGTTGGTGGGTTTTCTTGCAGACCAGCGTCCGCCAAAAAATAACGATCACTACTGGACAACTTTCCTGAACCAGGATACGCTTGTACAAACCGGAATGGAGAAGATTGCAAATCATCTTGGTCTTTCTGTAGTTTATCTTGATATCACTAAAGTAAAGCGAGGATATTACACCGGAAAATTTTATGTTATTACCCCGGATGCAAGCCTTGAACCTGAGTTTGAAATAATGGAGCGATATATGAGGAAGCTGGAAGAGACTATTCTGAAGGAGCCTGCTTACTATTTATGGTCACATAACCGTTGGAAGTTTAGAAAAAAATAAAGACAGGATAGCATAAGGGGCCAAGGGCCTGCAGACGGAAGTGAAACTTTCGTTTTCTAAAATTCAGGAAACAGGATTATTGGAGAGGAGTAAATATTTAATATAAAAAAAGCGTTTTGTGGTAAAAGTATCGGTGGTTATATTGAACTGGAACGGGAAGAAGCTGCTTGAGCAGTTCCTCCCTGCTGTGCTGGAACACTCGTTAAGCGATGAGTGCCGGGTTATTGTTGCTGATAATGGGTCTACGGACGAATCTGTAGCATTTATCGAAACAAATTTCCCCGAAGTATCTCTGATTGTTCTGGACAAGAACTATGGTTTTGCCGAAGGATACAACAAAGCTTTGCAGCATATCGATTCTGAGTATGTGGTGCTTTTGAATTCTGATGTGGAGACCACTCCCAACTGGCTGAACAAGATGGTCGACTTTATGAACAAACATCCCGAGGTGGCCGCGGTACAGCCTAAGATACTCTCTTATGATGAAAAAGGCTGGTTTGAGTATGCAGGGGCATCAGGCGGGTTTATTGATCTTTACGGGTACCCATTCTGCAGGGGGCGCATTCTTGAAGTGGTGGAGAAAGACAACGGACAGTATGATTCGGAGATCCCTGTATTTTGGGCGACCGGTGCTTGCATGATGATAAGAAAGAGTGATTATACCGAGCATGGTGGACTGGACGGCCGTTTTTTTGCACATATGGAGGAGATAGACCTTTGCTGGCGTTTGAATGCCCGGGGCAGGAGAGTGATGTGCCTCCCTTCTTCGGTTGTTTATCATGTGGGTGGAGCATCGCTGAAAAAGGATAATCCTATGAAAACCTATCTGAACTTTCGTAACAACCTGCTTATGATTTTTAAAAACGTACCAGGGAAGGCATGCCGGCCGACATTTTTGGTACGGTTGTTTTTCGATATTCTTGCTTATGTTCACCTGTTGCTGCAAGGCAATTTCAGATGCGCTCATGCTGTTATCGATGCTTATAGGGATTTTCTTAAGATGATGCCATCATACAAGCCGGTACGTGAAGTAAATTTAAGAATGGCAACTACAGAGAATATTCCTGTGCAATACAGGAAAAGCATTTTATTGGATTTCTATTTTTTAAGAAAGAAGAGCTATTCATCTATCTTTGAAAAGAAAGATCAGTCTGTTACTAAAACCCGGAAATACCAAAAATGATTGTACCTACTCAAAATTAAAACTCAGTGTGATCAGTCGCTGGGTAGCTTTAGAAAGCGATTTCGTATATTTTCGGAGACTTTCATCCTTAAGGCCGGGCCTCTCGTTATCAAGAATATCCACCAACCCGAAACCAAACTTCAATTCCGGAGCAAGATTGAAAAGGGGTAAATAAAAGTCGCATCCAACACCTATCTCAACTCCAAAATCGTAAGGCTTCAAAAGAAGAGCTCGGTTTTTCCCGGATGCCAGTTCTATGTTGCAATATATACCTAAAAGGGTGTAGGGACGGAAGTTGTCTATCCTGCCTGCCGATATCTTCAGCTGCAGGGGTAAACTGAAGTAGTTGTTGCGAATTCGGGTTGAGTACTCTTCGCGGGACGATTGTTCCTTGAAAACTATCCGCTTTTCACCCAAATAGAGCGAAGGAATTGCCCGTAGGTTCATAATTCTGTTCAGATAAATGTCCCCAATAATTCCCGCAGTGAATCCCAATGAATAGTAGGGTATTTCTGAGAACCACACCTCTCCGTTATCGTTCACAAAACCTGATTGTGCAAGTATTAGATCTTGTGTGTGCAGCCCAAGTGTGAATCCCGGGTGGAACAACCGTTGATCTGCATAAGGCCTGTTCTGCAGTTTACGGTTCTGGCCCGTGACGCTGCCAGATATGATGAGCAGTATTGTGAGCAGATATGTTGTCTTTTTTGCCATTCGCCTTTTTTGTTGTTTGTTCTTTAAACGCCTTTTATTTCATGATATTGTATAGCAGGCCTCATTAAATTATAGCCATAGGTGTTGATTTGTATCGTCTCTTTCCGTCCCCTGCCTTTAAGGATTAATGTAAATAGTTCTCTATATTTTTTTCGTATTGGAAAAAACTCTTTATCTTTGCAACAACATAGCAAATTAATTTCAATAACTAACTTATTTCACTATTATGGCTTACGTAATTGATGACACTTGCATTGCTTGTGGAACGTGCATTGATGAATGTCCTGTTGATGCAATATCTGAAGGCGATATTTATTCAATAGACCCGGAAGTATGTACCGATTGTGGTTCTTGTGCAGATGTCTGCCCGACAGAATCAATTCATCCGGCATAGGACACAGGCGTTTGAAGAAAAGAGAAAAGTCGAACTTTACTGTCCGGCTTTTTTTATTTTCACAAGCATTATTTCAACAAAAAAACGCCTCTTTTCCGGAGGCGCCTTTCATATATCGTAATAATAGTATTATTATTATCCGTTTACTTTAGCCATATGTGCAATAAGGTCGAGCACTTTGTTTGAATATCCCCATTCGTTGTCGTACCAGCTGATAACCTTAACGAAAGTGGGGCTTAACTGGATACCTGCTTTTTCGTCGAAGATTGATGTGCGTGAATCGCCGATGAAATCGCTTGATACAACATCTTCGTTGGTATATCCTAAGATACCTTTCAATTCGCCTTCAGAAGCTTCTTTCATAGCTGCACAAATCTCTTCGTAGGAGGTCTCTTTTGCAAGGCGCACTGTAAGGTCCACTACAGATACGTTCAGTGTGGGAACGCGCATTGACATACCGGTTAGTTTTCCGTTCAGTTCCGGAATAACTTTACCTACAGCCTTGGCTGCTCCAGTTGATGAAGGAATGATGTTGGCAGAAGCTGCGCGTCCGCCTCTCCAGTCTTTTGCCGAAGGGCCGTCAACGGTTTTCTGGGTAGCTGTTGTTGAGTGAACAGTTGTCATCAAGCCTTCAAGAATTCCGAACTTGTCGTTCAATACCTTGGTTACAGGAGCAAGACAGTTGGTTGTACAAGAAGCGTTGGATACAATTTGTTCTCCTTTTGTGTAGGTCTTTTCGTTTACACCTACAACATACATGCGGGTATCATCTTTTGAAGGAGCAGACATAACAACATATTTTGCTCCAGCTTGGATGTGAGCCTGTGCTTTTTCTTTTGTAAGGAAGAGTCCTGTAGATTCAACTACATATTCTGCACCCACTTTGTTCCATTTAAGGTCTGCCGGATTTCTTTCTGCTGTTACGCGGATTGTTTTACCGTTTACTACCAGATTGCCGTCTTTCACTTCAATAGATCCGCTATACTGACCGTGGATGGTGTCGTATTTTAACATATAAGCGATGTAGTTTACATCGAGCAAGTCATTGATACCCACAACCTGAATATCATCTCTGTTTTGAGCTGCACGGAAAACTAGGCGACCAATGCGACCGAATCCGTTAATACCTACTTTAATCATACTTTATTGAATTTTATTTATTAAGAGTGTTTATTTACAACAATCGTTTTCAAATTTTGAATTCGACTTGAACAAGAAGGTTAGCTTGTCAGCTAACCGGCTCAGCTTATTGGAAACGTCTTCAAAATCACTTGTTGCGCCTTGTTCCTGCATTATGCCAGCATTAACGCTATTCTTATTTAACTCAACGAAAACGCCTTTAACTTAACGAAAACGCCCTAAAAACTATCTTTTTAATAGACTTACAAAAATACTATATCTTTTCGATTTTAAGAAATTATTTGTAACAAAAAAACCGTAATCAGCAGTTCGAAAGAATAAAATGTTAACGGCTGTTCAAGTCAAGACAAATTCCTTAAACCATTCATAGAATATTTTGATTCCTGTTTCAACCGTAGTGGACGGTTTATAGCCGAAGCGCTCTTGTAGTAATGAAGTGTCGGCAAAGGTAGATACAACATCGCCTGGCTGCATTTCCTCCATTTCGTGAACAGACTGCTTACCTACGGTTTTTTCGATGACATTTATAAAATCCATCAACTGCACTGGCGATGAACAGCCCATATTGTACACTATGTGGGGGACAACGGATTGCGGTGGCAAATGTAAAATTTTAATCACTCCTTCTACAATATCGTCTATGAAGGTGAAATCTCGCTGCATTTGCCCTCTATTGAATATTTTAATCGGTTTTCCTTTCGAAATAGCCGACATAAAGAGCCAGGGTGCCATATCGGGGCGTCCCCAGGGACCGTAAACAGTAAAAAAACGGATGCCAGTTGCCGGCAGCCCGAACAGCTTGCCATAAGCATATGCCAGCAGCTCGTCTGATTTTTTGGTCGCCGCGTAGAGGCTGACGGGGTGATCGGTCTGTGCCGATTCTTTGTATGGGACAGCTGTGTCATCACCATATACACTGCTTGAGCTTGCGTAAACCAAATGAGTGACGGGGTTATTGCGGCAAGCTTCGAGCAGGTTGATAAATCCTACTATATTGGAATGGATATATGACAAAGGGTTCTCAAGGGAGTATCTGACTCCTGCCTGTGCAGCGAAATTCAAAACATGTGTGAATCTCTCGTTACGGAAAAGGGCGGAAAGTTTTTTGCCCTCTATCAGATCGAACTGTATAAACTTGTAGTGCTGAAATTTGTCGCTCTGTATCCACTTTCCCTTTTTAATCTTCTCCCGTGAAATTCCAGTTTCGTTAAGACGTGCAAATTTTAGCCTTACATCGTAGTAGCTGTTGATATTATCAAGGCCCGCCACTTCATAACCCTGCAGGAGAAGCCTCCTGACAACATGAAAGCCGATGAATCCGGCAGCACCTGTAACCAATATTTTCATTTTTATTCAATTAAAAAATAACAATCATATACGGGCCCACTTTGTATCCCTCTTTTTCTGCTATGACAGACTGGATTTTTTTGTTTTTATTGATTGTTTTTTCCGGTAACAACAGTAGGTTACCGGTAAGTGAGTTACTCAATATATCTTCTTCAGAAACGTAGATCACATCTTTTTTAAGGAATACATCCATGCTTTCTGCCCTGGAAATATTATATACGCAGTATTCCGAAGCCTGTCTCTCTTCAGCTAATCGTGACGCTTCTTGGCATAATTTGCTCCATCCCATATATGGATTCAGTTGAGGCATGGCCCATCCTGCAATAAAAATGGCCAGAAGTAAACCCAATGACATCACCCGGATAGATAAGCGAAGCTCCTTTTTCAAAAATAGCAGGTATAATACAGCTATTCCGGAGAGAGTGGCGACTGTTGCTGCCGCAAAAACAAGTGGTACAGCAGCGAAAAAGGGAGTATCTGTTTTTGCTATGTATATTATCAAAGGTAACGCTGATGCTAAAATAAGTGCGGGAAGTGCCAGTGAGAGCCGCAGCCAGATATTTTTTTCATTGAATTTATCGATAAGCATTGCAGAGAGGCCGATAAAAAACGGCAGTGCCGGAAGCATGTAGACTGCCAGCTTGGAGCTGATAATCGACAACATGATAAATGTGGAGATTATGATGGTAAGGAAAAAGCGTTCTGTATCTGTCTGAATCTTTTTCCGTATCATTCCCGCAATAATAAGCCCTATGGAGAAGAACATCCAGGGAGCCAGTGAATACCATATTGTAATGAAGTAATAATAAAACGGCTCTTTGTGATGGAAGGAGTTGATTCCCCTGCCTACTGTCTGATGTATGAGCAGATTATTGAGGTAGCTGTTTCCACCTTCAAGGTAAACTCCGGCAAACCATATGCTGCATCCAGTAAGAAGTACCAGCATGCTTTTCCAGCCCCAGTAACGCTTCCAAGTATGGATTTCACCCCGATGGAGCAGAAATAGAAGCGTGGAGAGAAGTGGTACAAGGATGCCGACTGGCCCTTTGGAGAACAGAGCCAGGAAGAGATAGAGAGGGAAGAGATAATAGTCCCCTTTTTTTGCCTGCCCCTGATAGATCTTGAAAAAAGTATAGAGTGAAAGAGTGATGAACATCACCATAAGCATATCCATCCTTATTATTATGGCAAGGCCGGCAAACAGCCCGCCGGTCATTAGCATCAGTAAGGCTTCTGGTTGGTTTCTCGATTCCTCTTTTCTTAACCACTTGGCCATTGTCATCATCACTACCAGAGCCGGGATAAATGACAGCAGCGATAAGAACCACATTCTGTGTCCGCCAAGCAATGTCTTGCCTGCCATCATCAGCCAGAAATAGAGAGGTGGCTTATCGGCATAGATCTCACCCTGGTTGGTAAAGGTGAAAAAGTTACCGTTTTTAAGTGCTTCATCAACAATACTCAGATAACGCAGCTCGTTGTTGGGCGTGTAATCGCGAAGGATCATCAACGGAAGCAGTGCAATAAACCAAATGATATAGAGCTGTTTATCCTTCATATGATAACTGTTTCTTACTTCTTAAGCCTATCATGATGTTGCGCATATATGCAACAAAACCGAACGACTGCCCAAGTATGAGCACGGGATCGAGCCGGAATACACCGTAAGCGATAATGATTCCCGAACCCAGAAGGCTGATTATCCAAAAACCGAGTGGTAGAGAAGACTGGTGACGTTGTGCCGAATATATCCACTGGTAAATGAAACGGCAAGTGAACAGTATCTGCCCGCCGGACCCAAAGATTAGCAACCATAGTGGTATGGCATTATGCCGGAAGAAGGTAGAGGAAAAGGCAGTCATGTCGCGCATAAGATAGGTGGCGGCTGCAACCGGTGTTAAAAGAAGCACTATTTGTATAGCAATGTTTACCCGTTTCCGGAACCCCTGCATGTTCAGATTCCACAGATAGATGTAGTATGAGAAGAACTGCCCGAGGATAATTGCGAAGTCATCTCTGAGCACCCCATAGATAAAGAGCAGGTACGAGCCGAAGATACTAAGGATCCAGAACGCAGGCGGAGAAAGAATTTTTTTTGCTTTCTCTGTAATTATCCACTGATGCAGTAACCGGGCTGAGAAAAAAGCTTGCGCCAAAAAACCGATCGCGTAAATCCAGACAGGGCTCTCTTGCATATTTTAATCTAAATTACTTGAATTAACCTGGTAATTTATATAACGTCTCTTCATCCAGCGATAGGCGAAACAGTCGATAAAAGGACCTGTAAGCCTGTTCCAGAGATGATATTTCGATTTTCCCGCCAACCTGGAATAGTGCCTCACCGGGATCTGTTTTATTCTGCCGTTCTGCAAAAGTATAAGTGCCGGCAGAAACCGGTGCATACCGTTGAACATGGGGATACGCTTAGCATACGCGGTATGCATCACTTTGAGTGGGCAACCAGTGTCGGAAACGCCGTCGCCGGTCATCATCCTCCGGTATCCGTTGGCTATTTTAGACTGCAGGTTCTTAAATGATGAATCTTTGCGATTGGCACGGATACCTGTAACAAATTCATGGTTGTCTAAATGGGGCAGCAACAGGTTGAAGTCATCGGCATCGGTCTGCATATCAGCATCCATATAGCCGGTGAATTTTGAAAAAGAGTGATCAAAACCGGCTTTAAGTGCAGCGCTCAATCCCCCGTTTTTCTTAAGATCAATATAGTAAAAATCCGGATTTCGCTCGCATACATTCTTGATCCTGTTTCTGCTGCCGTCGGTAGAGCCATCGTTTACAAACAAAACGCAGGTTTTCTCAAGTGAGTGCGGCAGGAAACCTTTCAGTTTCTCTTCCAGCCTGCCTATGTTCTCTTCTTCATTGTAGAGCGGAACAATAATGGTGAATGAATACTGACTTGTTATATTTTCATCCATTTTAATATCAGTTATCAAAACAAATAAACATAAGGCTTTCGAGCCGGTATGGCCGGCTTAAAATCATGTCTGATTGTTTTCGAAGGCAAAAGTACCAATTATTATTTAAATTTCGCAATCCATCTTTCAATGTTTTTGGTTAATTCAGGTTTCGCATATGTTACAAAAGTAGCTAAATCTGTGATTAACATATATTATTTTGGAGGGGTGAATAATTAATCATGGTCGCTACCTGAGGTTGTGATTTCAAGCAGTTCGGCAGCCTCGCTTGTATCGATTGTGGCAACGTCCTTAAGCTTTCTGTTGATAACGTTCGTTCGTGTCAGCCGGAGGTCGTTTAACGATTTTGAAGCTGTGTTCAATTGTTTATCAACCTTGTCAAGCTGATCGGAGAATTTACTGAATTCGGTTTTTACCGCTTCGAGAATTTTCCACACCTCGCTGCTCCTTTTTTGGACGGCAAGGGTCCTGAATCCCATCTGCAGGCTATTCAGCAATGCAGACAGTGTTGTGGGCCCTGTGACCGTTACCCTGTATTTTCTCTGCAGTATTTCAAAAAGCCCCGGATGTCTTAAAACCTCTGCATAGAGGCTCTCAACGGGCAGGAACATTATTGCGAAATCGGTTGTGTGCGGAGGGTCGAGATACTTTTCACTTATATCCCCGGCAAATGATTCGACGGATTTAATGATAGCTTTTTGTGCTGTCTCTATTGCCTCTTTGTTTCCTTCATCATAGGCATTTAGCAACAGCTGGTAGTTTTCAATCGGGAACTTTGAGTCGACAGGCATCCATACCTCTTCATCACTCTCTTTACCCGGTAGCCTGATTGCGAACTCAACGTGAGCCTGGCTACCCCTTTTTGTTGCTACATTTTTGGAGTACTGGTCGGGTGTAAGCAACTGCTCAAGAATATTTTCCAGCTGATACTCTCCCAGTACGCCCCTTGTCTTTACATTCGACAGTACCCTTTTCAAATCACCAACACCGTTTGCAATGGTTTGCATCTCACCCAGTCCCTTATGAACCTGTTCGAGTCTTTCACTAACCTGCCGGAACGATTCGCCAAGACGCTTTTCCAAAGTAGTTTGAAGTTTCTCGTCCACGGTTTTTCTCATTTCATCCAGCTGCCGGGTGTTATCTTCCCTTATTGCCTCCAACTGTTTCTCAATTGTCTCCCTTACATCTTTTATTGCATCAACAGATTGTCTGTTGCGTTCTGTCTGCTGTTTACCGGCATCTTCAAATTTTTGCCTGATCAGCTCATTCAGTTCCTTATTGTTCGTCGAGTTTGTCTCTGCAAATAATTTAAGATTTTTAGCCAACTCATCTCTGTTCTCCATTGCAGTGCGGTTACTCTCAAGCCTGTTGCGTTGAAATTCATCCCTGATGGACTTTTCATTTCTCTCCGAGGCTGATTCGAACCTGATTAATGCACTCTCAATCTCTTTTAGTTTATCGGCCTTTTCTGAGGCGGGTTTTTCAAAAAAGTGCAGAATAATATTAATTATAGCCAACAGTATAAGGGCGGCAAACATCCATTCGATCATAATTTAATTTTTGATTAATAAAACATCTTAACAAACTCACCGTTGTTGTTAAGTGATGAACACGTTTGAATCTATTCTTCGTCAAAAATAGTAATTAATAATCACAAAGACGAAGAGTATAATAGAAATATCTTTGAGATGCTGTTGTTTAACATGTTAAAATTCAGTGTTTTTTTGTCGATTAGCAGCAAACTGGCCATTTCTGTTGTTATTGTTTTATATATCACGACAGTAGTGATTTCTGATATGAATATTATTAGGAAAGTTACTATAGAAATCCTTTATATTGGAATTGCAACAGGTATAAGAGAAGAGAACGCACAAAATCCATTTACGTGAGATTTTGCGCTATTTAAAAGCCGGGGGATGCAAAGGTATTCAGGCAAACTATTTGTCTCAATTAAGTTTGCAAGTCCATTGTTTTTGATTAACTTCGCATTGGATTTAATGTTTGACCCTTTAAGGGATTAAACTCTTTTTGTTTATGCAACTGCAAACTTAAGTTTTTGCCTTTAATTGTCAGATAAATAAAAAATATTTAACTCTTTTACTCAGCTACCTTAATTGAGATATGTGATGTTTAAATATATACTCAGCCCCCTAATCCCCTTATTGATGTTAACCTGCAGCAAGGAACCTGCAAAAATGGATGTAACAATGGAGTCCATCATTACTGAGGCTATGGATTCTCTTTACTGCAACAACGCCTACTCCCGAAGCCTGTTACGAGATGCCATGAATAATACCAACGACAGCCTGGACTACTATAAAGCTCTACAAACATACAGTCTGACATACTTTGTAAACGATCAGATCGATTCCACGCGCCATTTCGCCGAAAAAGTTGTCGCTTACGCGAACAAGCAGGTGCCAAACATCAAAATCTACCAACTCCTCACCTCATCATACAATACAATAGGTAATTGCTTTGCTTTGTACAGGGATCAAGATTCTGCACTTACCTACTTCACCAATGCTCTGAATTATTATGAATTAACGGGTAAGAGAGAGAAGATCCCTGATCTCTCCATAAACATTGCCGATATGCATATGAGAAATGGCGATTTTGTAAATAGCGCCTTCTATTACCGAAAAGCACTCTCAGTTGCAGATTCAATAGGTGTGGCTGATCAACTGGGATTTCCGATATATACCGGCTTAGGGCAGTTGTATATGGAATTGCGTGATTTTGAACTGTCTGATTACTATTTCTGTTTGGCCGAACAGGATTTCGAAGGCCGAACGTTGAATGAAAAATTCTTTTACTGCAATTGCAGAGGGAACTGTTACTTCTTTGCGGGTGAGTTACAGGAGTCCTTGTCTTGGTACAAGAAAGGAATAACTTTGTTATCGGGAGAAGGATCCATACTAAGTTTAAATATTGCCAATGCCAATATAGGGGAGATCTTTTTTCATCTGAACCAACCCGACTCGGCATACCATTACCTGAATGAAGCGGAAAAATACTTCTCTGCCATTAATGAGCAGCCATTGCTTTATCATATCAATACCCTTAAGGCCGGATTAGCTTTGCAAGCCGACAATCCACAACATGCGCGCCACTACCTTGAGGGTAAGGTTACAAATTTAACTATTGAACCCACTTTTCTCATCCTTCGTAACAAATACATTGAACAGTATCATGCGCGAACAGGGAATTTTAAGGAGGCATATGCCTGCCTGCAAGAAAATCTTGTGATGGAAGATTCTATTCGTTCGGAGAGGGCAAAAATGCGTGTTGCCGAAATCGATATGCGTTACAGACAGGATACAACCCTGGTAAAGAGAGAGATGCTTATCATGGGGCAAGCATCCGACATCCGGTCGCTTCGCATGAGAAATTATATATTTGTCATGGCATTCCTGCTCATTTCAGCTATTATGGCAAGCGTCTATATTGCGATGAAGAGACAAAAAGAGCTGCAAAGGTTAAGCTTCCACGATCAAATAACCAAGTTGCGACTCTCCAATATCCGTAACCGGATCTCCCCACATTTCATGTTCAATGTGCTCAACCGGGAGATCAGTTCCGACAATGGATCTCACCCGGCTAACCTGATGAAACTGGTGTTGCTCCTGCGTAGAAGCCTCGAGATGACCGACCAGGCACAAGTTACATTAACCCAGGAGTTAGAATTTGTAGAAGCATACATCAACCTGGAAAGAGAGAGCCTTGGTCCCGATTTTAAGCTTGATTGGAATATTGATCCACATGTTGATACAGAAATGGTGTCGCTTCCGTCCATGATAATTCAGATTCCATTGGAGAACGCAATCAAGCATGCATTGCGTCCTCTTGCCGGTGAAAAGAAGCTTGAATTGCAAGTCCGGAAGGAAGGGGAAGGAACAAGAATCGAGATCATTGACAACGGGACGGGTTATCAGGAGCTGTTGATGGGTTCATCAACCGGGACCGGGACCGGACTTAAAGTGTTGTATCAGACAATCGACCTTTTTAACCGGGAGAACAGTGAAAAGATACAGTTCAATATCCTTCGTTCGGGAATGGAAGAGCAAGGTGGGACAAGGGTGACTATTTTTATACCTGACAATTATAAATATTGGTAAACAGTTACATAATCTCTGGAAATGGATAAAAAAAGATTTACTGCTGTAGCCGTCGACGATGAGCCGGTTTGTCTACATAGTTTACGGGAATCTCTGGCCGATTATCCGGAGGTCACCCTCATGGGAGAGGCAGACACGGCTAAAAGTGGAATCAAGCTAGTGATTGACAAGAAACCTGATTTATTGTTTCTGGATGTTGAGTTGCCGGATATGAGCGGTTTGGAACTGCTACGCGAGATACAACCTCGTGTGAGGTGGCCGATGAAAGTGGTATTTTACACTTCCTACCAGAAGTACTGGCTTGATGCGTTGCGAGAGTCTGCGTTCGACTATCTGCTTAAACCCTATGCACAGGAAGAGTTTTCGACCATCATGCGCCGTTTTTTCGGGCAGGTAGCAAGAGATATGACTACAGCAGTACCCCTCGAGAGGGCATTATCAGAGTTGTTGCCCTCCCATCAGGCATTCATGATTCCCGATATTACAGGATACCAAATGGTTCGTGTGAACCAGGTGGGCTATTTCTCCTACTCGAACGGGAGGCGTCAATGGGAAGCCGCATTGGCAAACGGTAAACGCGTATTGTTGGGGAGAACTGTAAAGTCGGACCACATATTATCCTTCTCTTCGTTGTTCGTCCAAATAAGCCGTAACCACATTATTAACATCGACCATGTTTGCTCGATAAAGGGGAAGGCCTGCTTTCTTCTGCCTCCCTTCGATAATGAAAAGGGGCTCATCATATCACGGAATTACCTGACGAATGTACATGAGAAATTTCGGTTGTTATAAAGCAATCACCAACTTACGTTTAAAAGGGAGAGAACCGGAAATTCATATATAAGTAAGCTGTTTGTGTTTTATACCCATTATACTTGTTGCCCATATAAGAATAATAATCGTAAACCACTTTCTTATAATCACGATTGGGATAAACAGTGTGTTTGATATTATTGAAATCTTCCCAGTAGTAAGAGTTTCCATTTTTATAGATTAACAACCCATATCTGTTTAAATGAGATTTCATAGTCTCGTAGGAGCTAAACACTCCGTCGAAGTTTTTATATTCGGTCCAAGCGTAAGTGTACTCAGCCCTATTGGTTTTAATGGTGTTCTCATTTGAGCCACTGCCTGGGTTTTCGTTATTGTTATTGCCATATGTTGCACTGAGCGTTTCTACATTCCCTTCGTAGTCGGATCCATCCTTCATCCTGGCATATGCTGTGACAGTAACGCTTAATGTCGGGCTGTCTCCTAAAGTTATCATTGAACATGAGTTGATTTTGTTTTCACTTGGGTTATCCCAATGCCAGATTGCTCCTCCGATCATGAAGCCAGCCCTGCTTATGCTTTCATAATCGCACACTTCCACCTCTACTGTGAAACTCATCTTGTATTTATACTTGGCTCCATCTGAGTTTTCAAATCCATCGGCAGAGTACTCCATAGAGTTTAAAGTGAGCTTTGTTAGCTTAACTGGAATTTTCCCATCTCCGGAATAATCCTTTTTTGGGGTTGTAAATGATGATACGGATGAAAACCCGTACCCTTTAATGTTGGAAGCATAGGCAACATAGTAATAAGTAGTGTTTTCCTTCAACCCTTCAATCTTTTTGTTGAATTCACTTGCCCCATTTTCGCAGCTATAATTTGTTCCCCAGTCTGTTGATGGTTTGCCAGGATTGGTTTCTGATAATAGAAAACCGCACTTGTTTACGGCTGATCCGCCATCATTAGCGATGTTGGCACTTAATGTTACCGATGATGAAGAAAGATCCTGGTGCTCCATACTGACGACAGTTGGTTCAATCACTTCGATAACCTCAATATTGTCCTGCTCATCACTACAGGAACCTAGAGTAATCAGACCAATAACGAAAATGAAACCAATAAACTTTTTCATCGTGAAAGAATTTTAAATCAATAGCTTTTCATACAAATGTAGAGGCAAATGAAATACGTGTCAAGGGGCAAAAAATGGATAAAGGATTATTACGTAACCGGATGATTCTATGAGGTACAAATTAGGGTTTATCATGTATTATTTTGTACTCGAACTAAGAAATAAAATATGAGCCCACTTCAACAAGTCGTTTTGTAAAATATGATATTTGATTTTCAAGTGATTATAATGTCAAATCTTCTAATTTGAGACTTTTTAAGCAGACTCAAATATCTATAGGTGAAAAACTCAAGGCAAAACTGCACGAAAAGGATTTCATTACGAAATCCTTTTTTTGGTATGCTCGGCACGAGCATTGTCTAACGGGTGGAAGTCCCGAGTAAGCCCTAATAGCGGGAATTACATAAATCTGAAAACTATTCGCAGCAAATAGAACTCTATCAATTATATTATCTGCTTGTTCATTTAAATTTGTTTGGAAGCGGATATTATTCAAGCGTTCCATCTGTCTTAAGGAAATATTTTACCAAAATAATCATTACTGTTCTAACCATTTCATAATTATTTTCATTATATCAACAACTATTTTTCATAACAACTTGGTTGTTCCGATAACTATTTATGCCTTCGCAGAAGCAGCTATTTTCAAACAAAAATGGACAGCCTACTCAACACATATCGCAAGTTAATATCAGCAGAAAAGTCTGATTTTAAGCGCTATCTTCACTCCGATATTGATTGGAACGAGAGAATGACAGGTATTACAGGCGCTTGCGGAACGGGAAAAACCACGCTTATTTTACAGCACATTCGCGATAATTTCCCCGATAGAAACAAAGCCGTTTACGTAAGTTTGGATAATCTGTGGCTTTCGAAAAACAGTTTGCTCGATTTTGCCGAACGATTTTCGGTGTACGGTGGCACGCATCTTTTTATCGACGAAGTGCATAAATACCCCAACTGGTCATTGGAATTGAAAAATGTGTACGACAATTATCCCGACTTGAAAACCGTTTTCACGGGGTCGTCCATTTTGGAAATTTACAAATCCGATGCCGATTTGAGCCGTCGTGCGGTGAAGTACGAACTACACGGATTGTCGTTTCGCGAATACTTATCGCTGGAAAAAATTATCGATTTGCCAGTGCTCCCGTTAAATGAAATTCTGAGCAATCACATCGACATTGCTGACGATATCCGCAACAAAATCAAGGTTATACCGCTATTCAAGCAGTATCTAAAAAACGGTTAATATCCGATTTACAAGGAAGGAATTCGCAACTATTTCACCAAAATTACCAATATCATCAACACCACTCTCGAAAAGGATTTGCCCTCTATCGAACAAATCGATTACAACGGCATTTACAACGTGAAAAAACTGCTGATGGTGCTGGCAAACCTTGCTCCGTACACGCCCAACATCGAGAAACTGAGTGCGGAGATGCAGCTCAATCGCGCATCCACACTCAAATACCTGCATTATCTGAACAAGGCAGCGCTCACGAATCAACTGCTGGTGCCAAACAAGGGCATGAGCTTGCTCACGAAACCCGAGAAAGTGTATCTGAACAACTCGAATTTGATTTATGCCCTAAATGTAGATGATGCTTCAGCAAATATTGGAAACGTACGCGAAACATTCTTCTTCAACCAGTTAAAAGTAAGACACGATGTAAATTTGCCTAAAAGCGGCGATTTTCTTATAGATAAGAAATACACATTTGAAGTGGGCGGAAAAGGAAAATCTTTTGAACAGATTAAAGATTTGAAAAACAGTTTTGTTGTAGCCGATGATATTGAAATGGGTATAGGCAATAAAATTCCTTTGTGGCTTTTCGGATTGATGTATTAACTTTACTTCTCGTTACTGCTATAATGACTTTAAACGTAAAATCATTTATAGCAATAACTATTTTATAAATAAAATTCAATTATCCGCAAATGCGCCCGTGATTTAATGGTGCGCTACCACAGCTTGGTAGCTTTTGGTTTTGAACACGCCGAATATTACAAAATGGTGCGGCAGCAGATTGAAGAATTCCGGCTGCTTTTTATCGATTGGGGATTGTTTAATCCGCCGGGAGTTGGCCCGCACGATGAACAGTTTTAAACGTGAAAGGCGGTTCGAAACCGCCTTGCGCATTTTTCATTATTCCGCTAAACGGATTAAAACTGCTGAGCGGATCAGAAACTATTCCACCTTAAACCTGATTGTCAACGAATTTTCCATTTCATTCACCACCGTCAGCACGTGTTCACCGGCATTTGGTGAAAGCTTCATCTGATGAACATCCGCTGTTTCACCGAGGTATTCGTTATCCAAATGCCAGAACACCCGTGCCGAAGGGTTTCGGTGAGCAAGTTCGAAAACCGCTTTTCCACGCATACCATCCAGTTGCCTGGTTATTTTGATGACTGAGTTGGGATAAGGGTAGATAAACTGCATCACCTCTCCCGATGCGCCATCGCTACATTCAGGCGAAAAAGGCGGAAGCGACCGGTATGTAGGGTGTTGTTGTTTGTAATACCACTCCCACGACGGAGGCAACACAAACCACGAAACCGGGCGAATTCCCCTGCCTACAGCACAATGTTCATAAACCCGGTAACGAGTACTATCAGATTAATTTGATGTAAATCTACAAATTTAAGTCCGTCCGCTAGAAAAACATCCGTAACTGACTATATTTCAAAAATTTCAAAGAACTATTTTAGATTTTAATGGGACAGCAATGATATCAGGCTTCCTAAATTTCACTATCTTTGTGTCCCGTTTGCCGGGGTGGGTAGGGTAACAGCCTAAATCATAGCGGTACCGGCTAATGGTTGCATATCGCAACATTCATCTTCTATTTTAAACTTATAATAAAAAAATATATGTCCGACGACAAGAAAATTATTTTTTCCATGGTGGGTGTGAGTAAGACTTTTCCGCCGCACAAACAGGTATTGAAAGATATTTACCTTTCGTTTTTCTATGGTGCCAAAATTGGTATTATAGGCTTGAACGGATCGGGTAAATCCACGCTGTTGAAGATCATTGCCGGTATTGAAAAGGAGTACCAGGGCGAAGTGGTTTCCGACAAGAGCTTTTCGGTGGGTTATCTGGAGCAGGATCCAAAGCTAGACCCTGATAAAACCGTGATAGATATTGTACGTGAAGGGGTACAGCCGGTTATGGACCTGTTGGCCGAATATGAGGAGATTAACCTGAAGTTCGGACTGCCTGAATATTACGAAAATGAAGATAAGATGAATTCTCTTTTCGCCCGTCAGGCTGAACTGCAGGATAAGCTTGATGCTGCCGATGCATGGAACATTGACAATCGCCTGGAACGGGCGATAGATGCTTTGCGTTGTCCGCCCGAAGAGCAGCCGGTACGTGAGCTTTCGGGAGGAGAACGGCGTCGTGTGGCATTATGCCGCCTGCTGCTGCAGGAGCCCGATGTGTTGCTGTTGGATGAGCCTACCAACCACCTTGATGCAGAGTCTATCGACTGGTTGGAGCAGCATCTCCAACAGTATAAGGGTACGGTTATATGTATCACGCACGACCGTTATTTTCTGGATCATGTGGCGGGGTGGATCCTTGAACTGGACCGTGGCGAAGGGATTCCCTGGAAAGGTAACTACACTTCATGGCTGGAGCAGAAGACCAAACGGATGGAACAGGAGGAGAAGCAGGCCAGTAAACGTCGCAAAACACTGGAGCGGGAGCTGGAGTGGATTAACCTGGCGCCCAAGGCACGCCATGCAAAAGGAAAAGCACGTCTTAACTCTTATGAGCAGTTACTGAACCAGGATCAGAAAGAACGTGAAGAAAAGCTGGAGATATTTATCCCCAACGGACCCCGTTTGGGAAACAAAGTGATTGAAGCCATACAGGTGAAAAAAGCCTTTGGCGACAAGCTGCTGTTCGACAACCTTAACTTTATGCTGCCTCCTAATGGTATAGTAGGTGTTATCGGGCCCAATGGCGCCGGGAAGACCACACTGTTCCGATTGATTCAGGAAATGGAAAAACCCGATGCAGGTAAGTTTGAAGTGGGAGAAACAGTGGTTACGGCCTATGTGGATCAGTCGCATGCAGCTATAGATCCCAATAAAACGGTATATCAGGTAGTTTCTGGCGGTTCCGAGTTTGTGAGGGTAGGGGGCAGAGATATAAACTCACGTGCATACCTGTCGCGCTTCAACTTTTCAGGAGCTGATCAGGAGAAGTTATGCGGTGTGCTGTCGGGTGGCGAAAGAAACCGTTTGCATCTGGCATTGACGCTGAAAGCGGGAGCTAACGTACTGTTGCTGGACGAGCCGACCAACGATATAGATGTGAACACTTTGCGGGCACTGGAAGAGGGATTGGAGAATTTTGCCGGGTGTGCTGTAGTTATATCTCACGATCGGTGGTTTTTGGATCGTATCTGTACGCATATCCTGGCTTTCGAAGGCAATTCGGAGGTGTTCTATTTTGAGGGTTCATACAGCGAGTATGAAGAAAACAAGAAGATACGCCTCGGAAATGTGGAGCCAAAAAGGGTGCGTTACAGGAAACTGTGAGGTTGGGTTTAAGGTTTCAGCCAGTTTCGTGTCTTGTGTCTTTGTCGTTTCACCTATCGGGATCATCCCGGCGCTCTGTCCGGCGCTCTGTCCGGCGCATTCAGGGTGGATATAACTTTATAATTTACGACATTGAACAGGATAATAAAGGATATTTGGATAAATGTTTTCTGTAAGAATCCCGCTTATAATGCTGAAAACGCCTTGACCTCGGCCTGCGAATGGATGGCGAGGAAGCAAGCGATGAGATAAATTTATTGTGTTTTTTGTATTATCTTTGTATCTTTATTTGATATCCGTTATTCGATTGTCTGGTTGTCTGCATTTCAGGAAAACTACCCGGCATAATTTGTGCTTTAGGTAATTTGGGTAACCGGACACCCAGTGAATAAAGGGTAGTGTGAATTTTGATTGATTGGAATGGTTACAATATTGGGAATTGAGTCTTCTTGCGATGATACTTCTGCCGCGGTTATTCGTGACGGTATAATACTTTCCAACGTGATTGCCGGTCAGGCTGTACACGAGCGATATGGCGGAGTGGTGCCCGAACTGGCGTCGCGTGCGCACCAGCAAAATATTATTCCCGTTGTGCATGATGCGTTGAAACAGGCAAAGATCGCCAAAGAGGAGATTTCTGCAGTGGCTTTTACACGTGGCCCCGGGTTGTTAGGATCACTTCTTGTGGGAACATCGTTTGCGAAGGGCTTTTCTTCGGCACTTAATATTCCTATGATAGAGGTGAATCATCTGCAGGCACATGTGCTGGCACACTTTATCAAGGAGGATGAGAATGATGCCGATCAGCCTTCATTTCCTTTTCTCTGCTTGCTGGTGTCGGGCGGTAATTCACAGATTATACTGGTGAAATCGTTTGACGATATGGAGATTATTGGACAGACCATTGATGATGCTGCCGGGGAAGCGTTCGATAAATGTGCCAAGGTAATGGGACTTGGATACCCGGGTGGGCCGGTTGTGGACCGTCTGGCAAAACAGGGCGATTCCGTAAGGTTCAGGTTCAGTAAGCCTAATATTGCAGGATATGATTATAGTTTCAGCGGATTGAAAACATCATTTCTCTATTTTCTGCGCGATGAGTTGAAAAATGATTCCGGCTTTATCGACAAGAACAGAGAGGATCTTTGTGCTTCGTTGCAAAAAACCATTATAGATGTTTTGATGGACAAGCTTTACCATGCTGCTAAAGATTGTAAGATAAAGGAGGTGGCTGTTGCTGGAGGTGTATCGGCCAATTCGGGGTTGAGGAACGCTTTTGAAGAGTATAGCCGCAAGTATGGCTGGAAGATCCATATTCCCAAATTTGCCTATACCACCGATAATGCAGCTATGGTGGCCATAACGGGTTATTATAAATATAAGAAGGGTGAGTTTTCCGGGTACGATATAGCACCCTACGCAAGAGTATCGATATAATTTAAAGTAGAAATTAAGAATCAGAAATTTAGGTTATAAGTTGAAAGCAGAATATTAAAAGGCTGAATCATGTAAAGCCGGATGTAGAAAAGCTCTAAACTAAAAAAGTAAAAATAAATTCTTAATCACTAATTGTAAATCATTAATTATTACACTATATGTCAGTGAACGAGATTACCGCTATTGAGGAGAACAGGAAAAGCCTCAATTTTATAGAGCAGATTGTTGAAAACGATTTGAAAGAAGGCAGAAACGATGGACGCATACAGACTCGCTTTCCGCCAGAACCTAACGGATACCTGCATATAGGGCATGCCAAGGCTATCTGTCTCGATTTTGGAATAGCCGAAAGGTATGGCGGTATTTGTAATCTCAGGTTTGATGATACAAACCCTTTGAAAGAGGATGTTGAATACGTGGATTCCATCATGGAAGATATAAAATGGCTGGGATTTCACTGGGAAAACGTCTATTATGCATCCGACTATTTTCAGCAGTTGTGGGATTTTGCCATACAGCTTATTAAGGAGGGGAAAGCATATATCGATGAACAGTCGGCTGAAGAGATTGCACAACAAAAAGGGACGCCAACGGTGCCGGGAACAAACAGCCCCTACCGTGACAGGCCTGTTGAGGAAACGCTTGATCTCTTCGAAAAAATGAACAGCGGTGAGATACCTGAAGGGAAGATGGTGCTGCGTGCCAAAATAGACATGGCTTCGTCTAACATGCACTTTCGTGACCCTATAATCTATCGTGTGATACATATTCCGCACCATCGTACAGGAACAACATGGAAAGCCTATCCTATGTATGATTTTGCGCACGGGCAGTCCGATTATTTCGAGGGTGTAACGCACTCGCTCTGCACGCTGGAGTTTGAAGTGCATCGCCCCTTGTACGACTGGTTTATAGACCAGCTTGCCAACAGTGACTACCGCCCACGCCAGATTGAATTTAACCGTTTGAACCTTACTTATACTATTATGAGTAAGCGAAAGCTGTTGCAGCTCGTACAGGAGAAGCTGGTGTCTGGATGGGATGATCCGCGTATGCCCACACTCACGGGGATGCGCCGCAGAGGTTATACTCCCGAAGCAATACGCAGTTTTATTGATAAAATAGGTTACACAAAATATGATGGTATTAACGATATGTCTCTGCTTGAGCATGCGGTGAGGGAGGACCTAAATGCCCGTGCGATGCGTGTTTCGGGTGTGATAGATCCTGTACGGCTGATTCTTTCAAATTATCCTGAAGGAGAGGTGGAGGAGATGGAGGCTATCAATAATCCCGAAGATGAAAGCATGGGCAGTCGTAAGGTGAAGTTCAGCCGTGAGCTGTGGATTGAGCGTGATGATTTCATGGAAAAAGCACCGAAAAAATACTTTCGCCTTACCCCGGGTAGTGAAGTGCGGCTGAAGAATGCCTATATTATTAAGTGTACAGGTTGCAAAAAAGATGAGAACGGAAATGTTACTGAGGTATATGCTGAATACGATCCACAGACTAAGAGCGGTATGCCGGAATCGAACCGTAAGGTTAAGGGTACCATTCACTGGGTCTCAGTGGCCCATAGCCTGAATGCCGAAGTGCGGCTGTATGACCGCCTTTTTAAGGTGGAGGACCCCGCCGGTGAAAAAGACAGGGATTTTAAGGAACTGTTGAATCCGGGGTCGCTCGTAGTGAAAAAAGGATGTAAGGTGGAGGAGTATCTGAAAGATGCCAAACCGTTAGATAGCTTCCAGTTTCAACGCATCGGGTATTTTAATGTGGATTCAGATTCAACTAAAGATAGACTGGTCTTTAACCGGACAGTGGCTCTCAGGGATTCCTGGAAAAAATGAGTTTATTAGTGCAGGAGAAACAAGTTATCGGCGATGGAGAGAAGAATGGAAGAGAATGAACCGGATATCACGTCGTTGGTTGAAAGATATGAGCAGATGCGTGCATTAGGCAAGAAGGTCTATTTCGATGCCGATGAATTTGCTCAACTGGCTGATTATTATACTGCCGAGGGCGATATTGATGAGGCCGACTTTCTTATCGATGAGGGCCTGTCAATGCATCCAGGCAGCCAGGAGCTGATGGTGCTGAAAGTAAAAAAGCTTGTTTACTCTGAGATGTATGAGGAGGCGCTCGACTATATGAGGCAGTTATCGGATGAAGGAGATGTGGATCTGTCGCTGCTTAGGATTGAGTCGTTGCTCCATCTGGAGAGATATGGAGAGGCCGATCAGCTGATTAATCAGTCATTCGGACGGGAATTGTCGGTGGACGACCTCTACTTTTTCATCACCGAAGTGGGATATATGCTCAACGATGTGGACAAGTTTGATCGTGCAATTTCATTTCTCGAAGAGAGCATGAAGATTGATGAATCGAATCCCGATGTTATTGTTGACCTTGCTTACGCCTATGAGATGAAAGGCGATCTGGATAAAGCTATTGAATACAACAACAGGCTTCTTGATATTGATCCCTATTCGTATGACGGATGGGTAAATATAGGAAAGCTATATTCCATGAATGAAGAGTACAATAAAGCTATTGATGCTTTTGATTTTGCGTTGACTATCAATGAGGGTGATCAGCAGGTTTTGAAAATGAAAGCATTGACGTTATACCTTAACGATAACGCGGAGGAAGCAATTGCCATCTTCAGGCAATGCCTTGAGGAGTCTCCTGACGACGAGACAATTTATGACTCGCTGATGGAAGCTTATTCCGCCCTGGAGCAATATGATGAGATGATGAAGCTTATAGACAGGAAAGAGGCCCTGCTGGGAAGCAAGGGTATTATTGGCAAACGTGCATTTGTTTACCTTAGTAAGCAGGATTTTGACAAAGCAAGGGAACTGTTTTCGTTGATTCCGGAAACGGAGAGGGAGACGCTTGACTACTACATGATTGAGGGTGAGCTGGCATTCAATGACGGGGATTTTGTTGGTGCCGAAGCGGCATATATGAAAGCTGCCCTTGTTTCTGAAGGGAATGAAGATATCCTGGACCGGTTGGCAAACATTAGTGTGGCGCAGGAAAAATATGAACAGGCAGCACAGTATCTGGAGGAGCTGCTGGAGATTGCTCCTGATTTTCCGACAGCCAAATCGCGACTGGCTTTTATCCGTTTTGAGATCGGATCAAAAGAACCTTTCGATGAGATCATGGAGCAGTTCTCCGATGAAGAGCTGCGAGCACTGCTAAACCTGATAATGGGTTATGAAGATGTCGATTTTTCGGGATACAGCAGGGAGAAAATATTGTCACGGCTCAACGAAGCACGTGAGAACAGGGTGCTGTTCAAGAATATAAAATACTGATTTTGCAGGCAGCGCACTGCAAAGCATTTAGAGGAGATGATTTGCAAGCCATAAATGCAAGGTCTGCTGCCTTAACTCTCTCTCTCCGGAAGGCATTGTTACAGTTTTCCGGTGGCTATTTTCCGGATAACCCTTTTCAACTCCTGCAGCTCTTCAATTTTTAACAGGTAACTTACAGGCAGGTAGGTTGCCAATGCAGTAATTAGCCCGGTAACAATCTTCAGCCAGTGACTTGGAAAGATATTCATAGCAAGGTAGACAGACAGTGCCATCACACAGGTGGCAATAATTACCGGGATCATCTCTTTAACCTGTTTAAGTGTACCGTAACCGAAAAGTTTACCTGGCATATAGGTGTTTATTATGAAAGAGAGGGCGGAAGTAACCACACTTCCAATTACAATTGCCTTCACTCCCATTGGGATAGTAATGAGAAGGGCTGCAATTACGATGGGCGCCTTTGAGAGATCAACCTTAAGAAAGAGGTCTGAGCGGCCTACGGCATTCAAAATATTCATATTGATTGAGCTGATGGGTGTTACCAATCTCGCGAAACATAACCACTGCAGCAATACTATTGCTGGTGCCCATTTTGCAGTAAGGAAAAGCATGACAAGGGGATCGGCCATCAATGCCAGCAAGGTCATTGCAGGGAAGATTAAAAAAGATGTCATTCTTAACAGGCGGCTGAACACCGATACCAGTCGTTCTTTGTCGTCCTGCAAAGATGCCAGTATGGGGTATGTTACCTGTTGTACAACAGCAGTAACTGTACCAGAGGATATCTCGGCAAACTGTTTTGATCGGGTATAATAACCAAGGTCCGCAGCACTATATACCTTCCCTATCATCACATTGTAGATCTCATTGAAGCCTTGTGCATACAACCCGGAGATTAGCAGTTTGGAGCCAAAACCGAAAAGCCTTTTGAACGATTCGGTTGAGAAGATGAGTGACGGCTTCCAGTGGGTGAACACCCAAAACAAGGCGACAGATATCAGTGAGCGAATAAGGTTCTGAAAAACTAGCGCCCATACTCCCCAGCCGGTGAATGCAAAATAGACAGCAATAGCACCGCTTGAGAAGACAGAGATAACATTTACCTTGGCAATTGTTTTGAAATCGATATGTATGACCAGCTTCGATCGCTGTACAATGGCGAGTGCGTTGATTATGATATTTAATCCCAGAACACGTGTCAATGTTACCAGCCCCGGTGTTTCGTAAAACAGCGCTATAAGTGGTGCGGCAATGAATAACAATAGGTAGAAAATTATACTGACCGCCAGATTGAAAACAAAGACTGTGGAGAAATCAAGATCGCTCCGCTCTTTTTTCTGGATTAACCCCGATCCCATCCCGCTATCGATAAACGATTGGGATATGGCCAAGAAAATGGAGAGCATACCAATCAGCCCGAAGTCCTCGGGCATTAGCAGGCGCGCAAGAATGATGCCAATAACCAACTGTCCCGCCTGGACAGCAAACTTATCAAGCGCGCTCCATATCATGCCTTTGGCAGCCTTGTTTTTTAATGACTCTTCCACATAAAGGTGTTATTGTTGGAGTAATAAATAATTGTGAATTTACTTGCCGGTGATCCTGTATATTTCATTCATTATGTTCCTGCTGGCACTGTTGTTGTTGGGAGGCTGAAGGTGAGTTTTTATTAGTGCTTCCCGCCTCTGTTTCATGGTGTCCTCCCCGCTTATAACTACATCTTTGATAAACGATTCAACATCTTCTTTCGTGCGGGAATGGTAGTGAGCATCAACAATTTTATTCCCCAGAGTTGAAAAACCGGACAAAACATAATCATCAATCACCATGTAGAGGCTTGGTTTTTTTGTACAGAGATATTCTACCAGAAAAGATACACTGTCATGTATCATTGCATCGGAAGAAAGGAACAGATCATAGTACATGCCTTCGTTCAATTGACAGTTGGGACGGGTTGCCCATGCTTTGTAATAGTTCTCCGTTCGCTCTTCACCCCATCCTGGCAAATTTTTAAGCTTGGGCTTCAATAACGGGTGAGGCTTGAATGAGAGCATGATATCATCTTTATATTTGTCTGCCAGATCGAGGAAAAACTGATGATACTCAAGGAAATTGCTGAAGTTAAACCGGCTTTTGTCAGTCTCAATACTGTGATGCGGTGCCCAGATGATTCTTTTCACTTGCCTGTCCTTTATTTTCCAGGGATCGTTGCAAATACTTTTATCCTGATCGCCTGCATTGTTTCTGCCGTTATCTTTAAAAACAAAGTCTAACCCAGGGTAACCGCTTACTACAGAGTTGGACCCTCTGTTCAGCGAATATTTCCGGGCCTCTTTGCTGTGATAGTCTGATTCCCGGAAAATTTTATACACCAGGTAGTGCAGTTCCAGTTGATAACGTAACGATGGCCTGTCGGTAATCACAAAAGCGTAAGGAACGTAAAAAGTGAGGGTATCGGGAAAATTGGTGATATAATATTCGGCCCTTGTATGTAAATATGGATTGGCGAAAAAAATCAAATCGGGTTGAACCTCATTCTTTACATCCAGCCATGTGCCATCATCACGGAGTGTTTTGATCACGTTATATCCCTTTTCGGAAAAAACATTAAAACCGTTTTTCATCACTTCGAGCATTTGCTCTTCACCATAAGTCAGATATGGGCAGATGATGATCACCGGTTCAAATCGCTCATCATGCTCCATTATCCTGTACACACCTTCGTATTTCCAGTCCGAATCGTGATTAATAAAAAAGGCTGCCTTTATCTTTTCCTTGCTGCGAACATATTCCAGTGCCTTCTTGTGTTTTGCCTCTACTTTCTTGTGTTTAAGGAGAAAAATAAAAATACGGAACGGTTTGATAATCTGCTTGTATCCTCTGTAAACAATTACTAATCCGTTGTAGAGAAATCCGGGTGAGATCCTTTGCAGATATTGCTTGTATTCTCCAACCATAGCTAATGATATTTTCCGGTATATGGTAATCATACCCGGTGGTTTACCACTCAAAAATAGTAATTTATTTTTAATTGACTGTTTTTTAATGCAAAATTCAATTTAGCTTTTTATCTGTTATCAATATTCTTTAAAGGGAAATTAAATAGCTGGTATCCAGTCGAAAAGGCGCAAAAAGGAGTATGATACAGAATAATGCCGCAAGAAAATTGCAGGGTATGCAATGCTTTGCCGTAAGAAATTGTTATGGAATATTTCAGGTTATGACAGAAAACAGAGGTGAGGTTGTGTTGAATATACTGTGTAAATAATCGGTAATCACATGAATATGTTTCTGGAAAAATTGATAGAAAAGATCTGGTTATGCTGTTGAATTATAATCAGGCTGCATAAAAAATAAACATTTAGAGATTTTATTTGCCTTTTTGCTTAGATTCTTTTACTTTTGCAGCTTCATTTAACAAGATATGACTGCAGTTACGGAAAAAATAAAAATTTTATGTGCCGAGAAGAATATGCCGGTAGAAGAGCTGGCTGCCGGTGCAGGGCTTACGGTAGAGCAGGTAAGAAGGATCTGCGAAAGCGAAAATATTCCATCACTTTCGTCATTAATTAAAATAGCGCGTGCGCTTGGAGTGAGGTTGGGTACCTTTCTTGACGACTATGAAGAGATGGGGCCGGTTGTGACAAGAAACAGTGATTTAATGACACCGGTTACATTCACCAGCCAGATGGCCAACAGCAACTCACATATGGATTTTATCTCTTTGGCACCGGGAAAAGCGGGACGAAACATGGACCCGTTCCTTGTCAGGATTTCGTCTGCCACAGGTAATGAGAGTTTCTCTTCACATGAAGGGGAAGAGTTTCTTTATGTGCTGGAGGGGGCTGTTACTGTTTATTATGGTAAGGAAAAATATCTGTTGAACCAGGGTGACAGCATCTATTACGATTCAATTGTTGACCATCTTGTAACTGCGTCAGGTGATGCCGAAGCCCAAATACTGGGTGTTGTGTACTCTCCTGCTTAGTTTCTGGGGTACTCATTGAGCAAGGTCGTGGAACATTGATCTCATTATCGTTATCATCGTTGATGATAAGGTGGTACTCATTGAGCAAGGTCGTGGGACATTCACATTCAACCTGATATAGTTGATCAACTTCCTGAAACGCTCATTGAGTATGTCTGTTGGCCATTCACCGCTAACAGTTTTTAGATATTATGCTTCTCTTTGTACTAATTTAGCACGACTGTTGATCATTGAGTGTGTTTTCTGTTTTAAATCATTTCCGGATTAATCATAAAATATCAATTTTTTTATCTGATTAAAGATGAGTGACCAATCTAACATGCAACTTTTCGATAAGACGCTAGGGGACTGGCTTGAATACTGGGCTGAAGAGACACCCGACAGGGAATATATTGTCTATTCCGACCGTGATCTGCGTTTTACGTGGAAGACCTTCAACGAAAGGGTGGATAACATGGCAAAAGGCTTGATCTCTATAGGGGTGACCCGCGGTAGCAAAGTGGGAATATGGGCACAGAATGTTCCCGACTGGCTTACCTTTCTCTATGCGACTGCAAAAATTGGAGCTGTTGCGGTAACGGTAAATACCAACTATCGTTCCGAAGAGATAGCCTATCTGATGAAGGATTCTGATATGCACACCTTGTGCATGACTGATGGTGTAGCGGGAAGCAATTATACTGATATTATCTACGAGCTGGTGCCTGAGATGAGAGCAACACAACGTGGTAAAATGAGATCGGACCGTTTTCCCGAACTGAAGAATGTAGTCTATATAGGCCAGGAGAAATACCGGTGTATGTATAATACCGCTGAAATACTCTTGTTGGGAAAGAATGTACCGGACAACGAGTTTAAAAGATTACGGGGCTTGTCGAACTGTCACGATGTGGTAAACATGCAGTACACCTCGGGAACAACCGGATTTCCGAAAGGGGTGATGCTTACGCACCATAATATTACCAACAACGGGTATCTGACTGGGGTACATATGAATTTCACACCTGAGGACAAGTGCTGTATATGTGTACCGCTGTTTCATTGTTTCGGGGTTGTGTTAGCAACCATGTGCTGCCTTACACATGGCAGTACACAGGTTATGGTGGAGCGGTTCGATCCGCTTGTTACCCTCGCTTCAATCCATAAGGAGCGGTGCACTGTCCTACATGGTGTTCCAACAATGTTTATCGCACAGTTAAACCATCCTATGTTTAATATTTTTGATATGAGCTCATTACGTACGGGTATTATGGCAGGCGCACTTTGCCCGGAGGAGCTGATGAGGCAGGTGAACGAGAAGATGTTTATGAAGCTTACCAGCGTGTACGGTATGACAGAAACTTCTCCGGGAATGACACAAAGTCGGCTTGATGATCCTTTTGAGGTGCGTTGTACGACTGTGGGGCGCAACTATGAGTTTACGGATGTGAGGGTGATTGACCCCGAAACAGGTAAAGAGTGTCCTGCGGGGGTAGTTGGGGAGATGTGTTGCCGCGGCTATAATGTGATGAAAGGTTATTATAAGAATCAGGCAGCTACTGCTCAGGTAATAGATGAGAATGGTTTTATGCATTCGGGCGACCTGGGAGTAAAAGATGAGAATGGCAATTACCGAATCACTGGGCGAATAAAGGATATGATAATCAGGGGAGGTGAGAACATCTCTCCGAAAGAGGTGGAGGATTACCTTTACAGGATGCCGGGAGTGAAGGATGTACAGGTTGTGGCGGTAGCATCTGAACGATATGGAGAAGATGTGGGTGCTTTCATCATTCAAAAAGAGGGATTTAATCTCTTTAGAGAGGATGTGCGTGATTTTTGCAAGGGACATATCGCTAAATATAAAATACCCCGCTATGTCTTTTTTGTTGATCAATTTCCGATGACAGGCAGCGGAAAGATACAGAAGTATCTCCTACGTGAAATGGCTCTTGAGCTATGCAAAAAAAACGGTATCGAAATTCTCTGACTTTCATTTTTCGACGGATCTCTTTTTCAATGTACTGAATGTTTTCATGAGTGGACACAATTAGATATGGACACGGCAGAAGAATCAGGTAAAGTAATGGATAGTAACGGAGATGAACTTTTAGATGGTGATGATGTAACTGTAATAAAAGACCTGAAAGTGAAGGGCTCTTCTATGGTTGTAAAACGAGGAACCCGTGCTCGCGGAATTAAACTTGCAGAAGATGATCCTACACATGTACAGGCCAGGGTTGATGGACAAACAATATTTCTAAAGACAGAATTCTTGAAGAAATAAAAAAAGCGGTTTGCAAATGCAAGCCGCTTATCGATCTTGTCTTAGTGGAGAATATCGGAGTCGAACCGATGACCTTTTGACTGCCAGTCAAAAAAATACGCAAATTATACAGATAATAAAAGAGTAATAAAACACCGTAATACCATTGTATAACAACTGTTTATTTAATAGATATTATTTGTTTGTTTATAGTTATTATAGTATCTTTGTTTTGAAAATGTTTTGAAATTGTATTGAAGCTTTAAAACATTGAAAATTCATTTGAGTGAATAGGTTTTAAAAAAACCTTCACATTTTTCACAGAATTAAAACAAAAGATCATGAAGGCAAAAGCAGATTATTTCCTTGACACGTACCACCCGAAGCAAGACGGAACATGTAATGTTAAGATTAGAGTTTATTTTAACAGGAAATACATGTATTACTCTACTGATATAGATTTGAAACCTGGTGAACTTGAAAAGGTAAGGACGGCTAAACGAAGGACACCGGATCAAAAAGAGGTACATAAAAAACTGAACCGATATTATCAAAAAGCAGATAATATAATAGATAAATTAGATACAGCCTTTTCTTTTGAAAAATTTGATGAAATGTATCATGAAGGTAGGGACGTTTTTAATAGCGTATATTATGCTTTTAAAAAATACATAGATGACCTTAAAGCTGAAGAAAGAACCGGGACTGCCATAAATTACGATGCATCTATAAAGAGCCTTGAGGATTTCAAAAAGAACTTGAAGTTTACCGATATAACACCGAGTTTCTTAAAGAAGTACGAGCGTTGGATGTTGGATAATGGCAAAAGTATTACTACCGTAGGAATGTATTTAAGAGCCTTGAGAGCGATTTATAATAAACAGGATATTGACAAAAAACTATATCCGTTTGGATATGGGAAATATGAAATTCCGTCCGGTGAAAATATAAAGAAAGCATTAACCCTTGAGGAAATAGCACGTATCTACAACTATGAAGCCACCGGAACGGAAGCAATGGCACGTGATTACTGGATGTTCCTTTATTTATGCAATGGAATGAACGTTAAAGATTTTTGTTCTTTGAAGTGGAATAATATAGACGGCGACATTCTGACTTATCAGAGAGAGAAGACCAAGCGGACAAACAAGAAACCGAAAAACATTACGGTATCGTTGAAGCCTGAAACCTGGGCTATTATAAATAAATACGGTATCCGGTCGGTGGTTCGTGAAAACTACATATTTCCACATTATGAGACAGGTATAACGGCAACCAGGAAACAAGAAGTTTCACAGCAATTAATCAAAACGATTAATAAGTACATGAAGAGGATAGCCCGGAATGTAGGGATTAATAAAAATGTTACTACATACTTTGCCAGGCATTCATTTGCTACCATACTGAAGCGTTCCGGGACTGATATAGCAATGATTAGCGACCTACTGGGACATAGTAGCCTGGGAGTAACAGAGAATTACCTTGACAGTTTCGAGAACGATAAGATAAAGGAACAAACCGATGTTTTGCTATCATTCAATAAAAAGGCACAATAACACAATTAAATAATACAGTTATGACATTAAAAGCAGATCAGTTGAAAAATTATCGTAAAAGTATACTTGAATTTATTGATTACCTTTATGACAACAGAAGTCACATGAAGGACGATGTTAAGACGATTGAAGAGATTTATAAGATTGATGTCAAACAGTACCGTTTGAAGCCGAGAGAAAACTATAAAGATATGAGAGAGTTTAATAAACTTCAATCAGAAAAAGAAGAACTATATCATAATCTAACGTGGAATAATCTAATTACTTCCAAAGCAAAAGAGTTGAATTTGTATGAAGGTGATTCCACCATAGATTTAAGGAATAATTTAAACCCGGCAATACATTTGGACTTTATCAAAACAGCCGAAGCAGATGAAATAATAAAAGCCAAAGATAAATATCTTACATTCAGGAAAGAAACGGGATTTTGCAGTTTTATGACTGGCTTATTATTCTGTGATTTAGATTTAGCGTTAATAGATTTTTTCGGAGCCTTCACAGATGTAAGCGATATGAAGCGTACACAAACGGAGTCACCGGCACCACAGCCGGAAGCGGATCCGGTTGTTATTGAAACAATGATCAATAATTTCAATGGTGATAATATTGATAAAGTTAAAGATCACTTCCGGAGCCTGGAAAAATACATGAATAATGGCGAATTTGAGCAATGGATCAGACAGGCTTTTGAATTGCAAGAACCACCTAAGCAGAAAGTTAAATTAATAGGAAATTACGGGATAAGCGAGATAAGGAATTTATTTTATACTTATTGGAGAAGTAGCGGAAAGCATGGTAATAAAGAAGAGTATGTAAGATTACTAAGTGACTATTTTGAGAAGTTTCCATTTATAAATACAATGAGTAATTTCAACAAATAGCTACTAAAATAACTAAAACTACTAAAACGATTACTAATATATTAAGCAGATTACTAATACTATAACATCACTTATGTAAAGCTTTAGTTTTGTCATATAACTATTAAATAATATAGATATGACAACAATTAGTTTTAATGATTTACCCGAAGCGGTAACAGAATTAACCAGAAAGGTTAATGAGTTGTACAAGGTTATCACAAATGTACAGCCACAGGATCCGGCGGATCAATTCCTAACGGTCGATGAAACGGCAAAGTTTCTAAATTTATCAGTCCCGACAATTTACAGTAAAGTTTCAAAGCGTGAACTGCCTTATATGAAGCG
>ENA-UOOI01000748-UOOI01000748.1-fermentation-metagenome-genome-assembly--contig:-NODE-748-length-39442-cov-3.741539_pt1 | contig 39442 bp, 35 predicted proteins | sample MGYA00245779_ERZ724027 | MGnify/ENA primary metagenome ERZ724027 (study PRJEB28704, sample SAMN03018318) | fermentation metagenome | biome: anthropogenic terrestrial biome; feature: soil; material...
ATATAAAAATTTAGTTCTTCAGAAACCTAAGATATTAATCTTAGGTTTCTGAAGAACTAAATTTTTATATCTTTTGGCTTCATAATCAGAATTGAGCTCTTGTAAAGAAGTGTCTAATATTTCTTCAAATTTCTCATAATTATTTGGCTCTTTTTCAAATTCTATAACCCATTCATGATACCTCAAATCACCCTCAATATATGGTCCTGCAGAATATTCATTCATAATAGCATCAGTAGCCTTACAAGCTATATCCAAAGCTCTATTTGAATTATCTGCAATTAGCTCTTCTCCACAAAGATTAATGTAATTCTTGGTTCTTCCAGTTATTTTAAAGCGATATGGCTTTGTTTGAGTAAACATAATAGTATCACCAATCATATATCTCCATAATCCACCATTAGTTGAAATAACCATTGCATAGTTTTTGTTTTTTTCAACCATTGAAAGATTAATTATTTTAGGGTTATCTTTTTCTATGTCTTCAAAAGGTATAAATTCATAGTAAATGCCATAGTCTAATAAAAGGAGCAAAGAGTCCATATCAGTTCGGTCTTGAAGCCCAAAGAAACCTTCTGAAGCATTGTATGTTTCCATATAATTAATGTCTGAAGGCAAAATATCTCTAAATTGAGATAAATATGGAGCAAAACTAACACCACCATGAAAGTAAACTTCCAAATTAGGCCATACTTCCTGAATAGTTTTTCCAGTATGTTGAATAACTCCTTTAAGCAAAACCAACATCCATGAAGGAACTCCAGAAAGAGAAACAACGTTGTTTAAAGAAACATCTTCAATCATCTTTTTTAATTTCTCTTCCCACTCTGGCATAAGAGCAATTTCTTTCTTAGGAGTACGGAAAAACTCAGCCCAATAGGGTAGGTTGTCAATTAAAATTGCTGAAACATCTCCAATAAAAATATCATTTTTATACTCGTTCTCTTGTTCTGAGCCTCCAAGAGCAAGTGAAGCTCCTGAAAATATATTGCTCTCGGAATGATTGTTAATGTATAGAGCCAGCATGTCCTTTCCTCCCTTATAGTGACACTCTTGCAAACTCTCTTCACTAACAGGAATATATTTGCTTTTGTTTGAAGTTGTTCCAGAAGATTTTGAAAACCACCTAATATCACCACTCCAAAGCACGTTTTCTTCTCCTTTACGTATTCTCTCGAAAAAAGGGAGTAATGAATTGTAATCATTTAAAGGAACTCTTCCGTTGAAATGTTCCCAATTTCTAATTGTTTGATAATCGTAATACTTTCCCCAAATGGTGTTTTTAGATGATTGAATAAGAGAGTTAAAAACATTCTCTTGAACCTCAATTGGATTTTGCATAAAATACTCAATTTGAGGTATTCTTGTTTTAATTATTTTATTAATTAACTTATTTACTATCATACTTACTACTATTTAGGTGCTTTTTTCAATAAGTATAAACCAATAAAGGTGAAAAATATTATTGGAATGAAAACTGAAACTATAGGAGGTAGATTTCCTTTAATTGAAAACACAGAAGTAACCTTCATCATCATAATAAATGCAAAGGCTAAGGTTATTCCAGCTGCCAAGTGCATACCAGTTCCTCCTCTTGTTTTTCTTGATGAAAGCGAAACTCCAATAAGAGTTAAAACTATATATGCAAGAGGGTTAATGAGTCTTTGGTACTTTTCAATTAAGTAGTTGTTAATATCTTTTGACCCTCTTAATCTTTCTCTTTTAATAAAATCATTCAGTTCTGAGAAGGTCATGGTTTCCACTTTGGCTGTATTTATATTAAATTCCGAAGGCTTCATTTTTAAATCTATCTTCATGCTGTCACCAACTATCAAATTCTCTTTCAAACCATTAATTTTTCTAATAGAATAGTTTACTAAAGTCCAATCTTTTTTTATAGAGTCATATATAATATTGTCAGCAGAAATCTTCTTTGTCAAAACATTCTTATTATTAAAGGTTTCTTTAGTAAACCTATATCCTGTAGAATTAAGATTATTAAAACTTTGAACATAAACTAAATTGTTCCTGTCGGTTTGAATATGAATATTCATGAGTTGATTCTTGTAGGGATTTCTCCAGTAAACTTTTTCAAACTCAATACGAGGCTTATTTACTTGTGGAATAAGAATATTTGTAAGATAAATATTTAAAACAGCAATTAAGATTGATGAGAGAAGGAAAGGTCTTAAAAATCTTTTAAAGCTAACTCCTGAGCTCAAAATTGCAATAATTTCTGTTCGTGCAGCCATTCTTGATGAAAGATAAATAACCGCAATAAAGAAAAAAAGATGACCAAAGAGATTTACAAAATAAGGGATGAAATTAACGTAATATGTAAATATTATGGCTTTCATTGGAGCTTCTCTTTCCAAAAAGTCATCAAGTTTTTCTGAAATATCAAAAACAATTACAATTAGAATAATAAGAGCAATAGCCAAAAAGAAAGTGGCTAAGAGTTGTTTGATTATATACCAGTCAATCTTCTTCAACATAAATCTTATAATCTATTTGAGACTTTTTCAACCATTTCTTTTTTCCATACATGAAAATCTCCTGCAATAATATGTTCTCTTGCCTGACCCACTAACCATAGGTAAAAACTAAGATTGTGAATAGTAGCAATTTGAAGAGCTAAAATTTCTTTTGCAACAAACAAATGTCTTAGATAAGCTTTTGAATAAATTGTATCAACGTAACTAACTCCCATAGGGTCAATAGGAGAGAAGTCATTTTTCCATTTCTCATTCTTCATGTTCATTATACCTTCAGAAGTGAAAAGCATACCGTTTCTTCCATTTCTTGAAGGCATAACACAATCAAACATATCTATTCCTAAAGAAATACATTCAAGTAAATTAGCAGGAGTTCCAACTCCCATCAAATAGCGTGGTTTATCTTTAGGCAAAATTGAACAGCAATAATCAGTCAATTCATACATATCTTCAATTGGTTCTCCAACCGATAGCCCGCCAATAGCATTACCTTCACAATTATATGAAATAATTTTCTCGCAGCTTTCTCTTCTAAGGTCTTTATAAACTGAGCCTTGAACAATAGGAAATAATGATTGAGAATAACCATAAGGACATTCGGTTTCATTAAATCTTTTAACACATTTATCCAGCCAATCGTGAGTTAAAACAAGAGATTTCTTTGCATAATCATAATCGCATGGATAAGGAGTACATTCATCAAATGCCATAATAATATCGGCACCAATAGTCCTTTGAATATCCATTACTCTTTCAGGAGTGAAAATATGTTTGCTTCCGTCAATATGAGAACGAAAAACTACACCATCTTCAGTAATTTTTCTATTATGACCTAAAGAATAAACTTGATATCCTCCACTGTCAGTAAGCATGGGTTTTTCCCATGAGTTAAATTTTTGAATGCCTCCAGCTTCTTTAATTATATCAATTCCAGGACGTAGATATAAATGATAAGTGTTACCCAATATAATTTGAGCTTTAATATCTTCCTTCAATTCTCTAACATGAACAGCCTTTACACTTCCAACTGTACCCACTGGCATAAAAATTGGAGTAAGTATATCTCCATGAGAAGTTTTTATTGTTCCCGCTCTTGCGTTACAATCCTTTGAAATAGCGTCAATAGTAAATTCCATCAATAGTTATTAACAAAAAATGTTTAGAAATATTTTGACAAAATTAATATTAAAATGTGGATTTTTGATACTTTTGTTTGTTTTTATATCAATATTGACATGGATTTTTTAGATTATCAGTTTAACACAGTTGGTTTTTACTTTGCAATAATATTAGGGATAATTATTTTTTTTCAAATCCTCTACTACATCATTGTATATGGAAGAGTAGCATTTTTTAAAGAGCATAAATTAACTACTGATGAAAAACAGAATTTTTGCCCTTCTGTTTCGGTTGTTATGTGTGTTAAGGATGATGCATATAATTTAGAAAAGAAACTCCCAATTATTTTAGAGCAGGAATATCCAAACTTTGAAGTTGTGGTTGTAAATGATGCTTCAAAGGATGAAACAGAATATATGCTTAGAGTTCTACAAGAGATATATCCTAATCTTAATATTGTGAATTTATACAATAATGTAAATGGATTTTTAGGTAAGAAATACCCTCTTTCATTAGGTATAAAATCAGCAAAGAATGATATTATACTTCTTACTGAATCTGACACAATGCCTCTCAACTACAATTGGATAAGTACAATGGTGAAAGGCTTTAAGCAAAAGAAAGATATAGTTTTGGGCTTTACCAATTTTGAACAAAAGTCAACCTTCCTCAACACTCTTATGCAATATGAAAATCAAACCTCAGCCATGAACTACTTGGGTAATGCAATGCTCAACAATCCATATATGGGGCAAGGGCGCAATATGGCTTATAAGAGAGAATTCTTTTTTGAAACAGGAGGCTTTATATCTCAATACAATGTTTCAGTAGGAGAAGATGATTTATTTGTAAATAAAAATGCAAACTCTAAAAATACTGCAGTTGTACTAAATAGAGATTCAATAAATCTTGCTTCCCCAAAAGAAAAAAGAGAAGAATGGGTAATACAAAAGAAAAAGCATTTCAAATCCATGTCTCATTTTAAACTTAAAGACAAAATTATTTCAACCTTAATGCCTTTTGCAACCCTTTTGATTTATGTTTTAGTTGCTTTAAGCATAGTTTTTAAGTTCCCATGGGAATATGCAATTATGCCTTTAGTTCTTAAATACATTTTTCAAATAATAGTTTACTATAAATCTTCAAAAACCTTAGGAACAAAACAAGTAGCATTTCTATCCCCTCTTTTAGAGGTCTTATTTTTGTTCATTAATACTACAATTAGATTTTTCACGTTATTCACAAAAAAGATATAAATGGAAGTTTCATCAACCAACCTTACAGAAAAAGCAATAAGGGATTATCAACTTGTTTGTCAGGCAAGAGACCATGGTAATCAAAAGGCTTATGCTGACTTGATGAATACCTATCGAGAGCCCATATATTATATGCTTTTAAAGATGACTAATTCATCAACCGATGCTGACGATTTGACTATTGAAGCATTTGGCAAAGCCTTTAAATCACTTGGACAATATACTCCAGAATATGCTTTTTCAACCTGGCTATTTCGCATAGCAACAAATAACTGTATTGATTTCATTCGCAAAAAAAGAGCTAAGATAGTTTCTATTGACAACATTTACACAAGTTCTGATGGAGAGCAGATAGGAATTGATATTGCTTCCGAAACATTAGACCCTGAGGAAAAGATAATTGAAAAACAAAAAATCATAATGATGAGAGAAATTGTGAGTAGACTAAAGCCTCACTATAGAACTCTAATAGAATTGCGTTATTTTGATGAGCTTTCTTATGAAGAAATAGCACAACAGCTAAACCTTCCATTAGGTACGGTTAAAGCTAAATTATTCCGTGCAAGAGACCTTCTATATAATATTTTCAAAGAATCACAAGACAAGATATAAAAGTAATAATGAACTTTGAGTCTTTAAAGAATTCTAAGTATATTTCTTTTGCTAAAGAGATATATAACTCCTCTTTTCCTTTGGATGAGAGAAGAGATTTTGATTTAGTGATTGAAATGGTGGGGAAGGAAGGATTTGATTTTTATGTTATAAAATCATCTTTAGAGGATGAAACTCCAACAGGTATTATCAGCATTTGGGAGTTTTATGATTTTGTTTATATAGAGCATTTTGCAATTGATTTATCTCTTAGACAAAAGGGTTATGGCTCTAAGGTTTTGAATGAAATCATTAATAAATACTCTAAACCTTTTATTATAGAAGTAGAGCCCCCAACAAACGCAGAGGCTCTAAAAAGAATCAACTTCTATGAAAAACTAAACTTCTCCCTTTTAGACTTTAACTATCTTCAACCTGCCTATTCGCCAACTCAAAACGCACTCCCAATGAAACTTATGACAAATAATTGTCAATACTTTACCAATGAAAATATCCAAAAGGCAGTTAGTTTAATTCATAAAAAAGTATATAAAGTACTATAAATTAATACTAACACCACAAATTACCCAAAAGCCTGCTTGAGGAACATTTCCCAAGTCAAAATACTTAGTGTTGTAGATATTATTCAGATTACAATATATATTGAAGTTTTTCAAATTGTAGTTCAAGCTGATATCCATTGTTGTAAATGCTGGATAATCTACTTTTTGAGTGGGTTTCAAGTCTTCATATTTCAAATATTGCCCCATTCTTTTTTGATAGCGAAATGAAACTGTTGTGCTCAATTTATCTTTATATAAAGGCAGATAAAGCTGAGCTGTTAGCTTATCTCTAAGATAGTTAAGAGCATAATTGGAAATATAGCCATTATCTATTACTTCTTGATGCATTCTTGAATAATCAATCTTAAGGGTAGTAGGGTATTTCAATGAGCTAATCATTTCATTCAAAAATAGCTTAACACCCACTTCAAGTCCAAACTTACTTATTTGAGTTATGTTTTTTGACTCCCATTTATCTTCAGGATTCTTCTTAACCCAGTCAATCATATTCCTGCCTCCAAGCCAAAAGCCTGAAACATAAGATAGAAAATATCTGTTTCTATACTTTGAACCCAATTCAACGCTTTCCGATTCTTCCTGTTTTAAATCAGTATTTCCTATATGAGTTTTTGTTGTATAGTAAAGGTCTGTAAAGGTTGGCAGTCTTGAACTTTGAGAATAGGATGAGAAAAGGTTTATATTATTATTTATCTTATAATCAACACTAAGGCTTGGGTAAAGTTTAAAAGCTTGCTTAAAAGCAGTATTTTCAAAGCCTAAAACACCCATAGCTATTGTAAAACCTTTATATTTAATATTATGTTGAAGCATATAGCTCAGGTTTAAACGATTATCTTTTTTAGTATAATCACCAATAGGAGAAGACATCATAAGACCTAAAACATTGCTTAAAATACTTTCATTTCTAAGTTCTAATCCAAAATTAGTTAACCCTAATTTCGAATGATATTGCATATTGAGATTGCTCCCCAATACGTCGCTTCTATGATTATTGCTTTTACCACTGTTCTTAATAAGTTCAAACCTGTCATAATGCCTGTTCCAGTAAATTGAAGGCAGAAACTTAAGCTTGGAACCAAATTCTCCCTTAACTGAAGCCAAAACCGATGAGGTATTATCATATTGATTTGGATAAGCAGCAGAATAGAAAGTGTTAGCACCATAGTTTTTCCTGTTGTAGCCCAGTTGAATATCAATTTTATTCTCTTTTAAATTTACCCTTGAGCCATAGAGCAAATTAAAAATTCTATAATCACTGTTATTTATATAACCGTCCGATTGTTTGTAGCCAAATGATAGCCTGTTGTCAACATTTTTAATCCTGTAAGCTCCACCAATCTCACCAGCAAACAATCCGTAAGAACCACCTTCAACCTTGGCTGAAAGTTCTTTATCTATGTTTTTCTTAGTAATAATGTTAATCCCTCCCGAAAATGCAGAAGCACCATAAACAATGGCAGAAGGAGAGTGAAGAATTTCTATTCTTTCAATGTCGGAAATGTTGATTGGAATGTCAAAACTGTAATGACCTGTCTGGGGATTTGAAATATTGATACCATTTAGCAAAATTGCACTCTGGTCAAAAGAACCACCTCTAATAGAAACATCGGCTTGAACGCCATGAGAACCCCTTGTTTGAATATCTACTGAGGCAGCGTAGGAGAGAAGGTCTTGAATACTTTGTGGCTTAAGCCGCCCAATTTCTTCTCGAGTGATTGTTGTAACAATCTTTGCAACTTGATTTACAGGTTCATCAGCAGAAGCCCAAATGACCACTTCATCCAGGTTTTTCTCAGCAATCTGATTAATCTTAATGGTGTCTTTTCCTTGAGCTACAGCCTCTTTTTGTGCTGCACAAGTCAGGGTAGCAAAGCTCAAAACACCAATACTAACAATCTTATGCATACTGTTATATGCACTGTAAGACTTGTTAGCAAAACGTTTAAATCGAAAGACATTCTTTCTCTTTAAATAAGTCTTGTTCATGTTTTTTGTTTTTAATTATTAATAAATTGAATTAACTTTTGTCTTAAGGCTCTGAGAAAACAAAACCTCGAAACAAGGTGCAAAATTAAAAAAATAAGCTTATTATTTTGTCTATTTGATAAAACTTTGTACTTTTGCACCCTCAAAAGGCCTCGTAGCATAATTGAATAGTGCATCTGATTACGGCTCAGAAGGTTGCAGGTTTGAATCCTGCCGAGGTCACAAAACAAGAACGCAAAGTATTGAACAAATATATTTTGCGTTCTTTTTTATCTGTTTTATCACCTTATCCGCACCACATCCCATTTTACAGAAATTAAATGTAGGGGCGAACCTATGTGTTCGCACAATAATAACCTTTGTTGTGTGGTATATGTCCCACACTTATTTATTATCTTATAAAAGATTTCAATACCTTATTCCTCAGTATTAGTTGAGTTTGGCTTATAATATCTACCTTTTCTCTCATAAGCATTTGAATCAATCCAATTAATTTTTTTCCCAATTGCCTCCTTGTCAATATTCTTTAAAAGTACCCATGTTTCAACTAAAGATTTAAATTTCTCTTTTCCTTTTCCTAATGTTGAATTATAGAATAATAATATTAATTGTGAATTTGACAATTGTGCTCTTACGAAAGAAGTATATTGATATTTTTCATAATCTTTTAATCCGCTTTCATCAATGAACTTAAATATTCTATAAAGCATTCTAAAATACAAGCATAAATTTTGATGATAATCAGAAAATCCATTATAAATTTCTTCTGCTTTTATAAAATCATTATCTTTATATTCTGAAAAATGTAATTCAGGTCCATTGTAAACTTTCCAATTATTAGTATTCAGATTAGATAACATTTGCTCAAAGACGTTAATCCCTTTATAAATATTTGCATCACTATTTTTTTGAGTATTTGCATCACTCTTATTTTGAGTATTTGCATCACTCTTATTTTGAGTATTTTTACCGCTCTTATATTCTAATGTTTGAACAAATGAAGTTAAATTTTGAAGCAAATTAAATAATGTATTTTCGAAACTTTGTTTATAAAATTGCTTATTTTGTTTTTGAATTGCTTCTTCCTGTAAATTTAAGTCTTTTCTTTGCATAACAATAGTAATAATTAATCCTGCAAAAGCAAGACCATTCAGCAATATTCCAATAGCACTAAACTTATCTTGTAATTCTATATCAAAACCTTCATAATATGGAAAAACACAATCTATAATAATCCATAAGGCAATGCAAGTTATAATTACTGCAATGAAAATCCATAAGAAAATATCATTGTATGTTTTTTTTCGAGTAATATCTTCTTCTTTTTTACTATTCTTTGTTTCCATATTTTTCAATTATTCTTTTTTGCGTTTATAAAATGCCGTACACATATATAATAATTAAATATCTTATTACATGAATATTTCTTCTGCATCAGGGAATTCAGATTCTTTGTTTTCTTCTATTTCTTCCTGCTTTTCCTGTAATGTTTTTAATATCATTTGTGTTTCTCTATATTCTCTTGCCTCAGGCTCTATTATAAAATCTGTTTCAAATCCCATAGATTTAATTTCTTCCATTATTTTATCCAAATCAACTTTAAAAAATTCTTTTCTGTTATTAGTCATATTAACTTTATACTCATCAAACTTTTTATGCAGTTCATTTTCTAAAGTTGGAGCATCCTCAGAGAATATTAAAGCGTGAATATCATATTTGAAAGGTACTGATGCATTGCTTAATTCATAAATTCTTTCTTCTGGCTCTAATCTTCTTGTCATTCCAATTTTATAAATATTTTCTCCAAATGAGCCAATATTAGAAATTACATATACATACCCAATCTTTGTTTGTTGAGCCATAGAAATAGCACGTTCTTTCTTTTCATTAGCTTTCACCAATTCTTCTTCCAAAACTCTAATTTTATCAGATAATGCTTCATATTTTGCCCCAGTGGCTTGTTCAATTTCCCTTTTTACTTTTTCTAAAGCTTTTTGGTAAAATAATTCTTCTTTTTCGGCATCCCTTCTGTTTCTTTCAAGTTCTCTTTGTGCTTTTTCTTCTTCTCTTGCTTCTTCTCTTATTCTTCTTTGTTCCTCTTTTCCCTTATATTTTTTTAATTGTTGTTCGTATGTAATAATTAATTCCTCTTTTTTTAAATCAAAAAATTCTTTAGTAATTTCTATTCTACTTGGTTCTCCTAATTGATTTATTTTTTCAAATATATTATTAAATCTCTCATTTATATTGTTTATATTATTCCATTTTACTTTTGCTATTAAAGAATCACATTCTCCATTAAATGCTCTTAACATTAATTTTTTTGTCCTTTTGGTTTTCAAACTACCTTTAGAAACACTACCATCAACAGACCATAATGTATCACAAAATGTAGCACCATCTTTGTTAATTACTTGTTTTTGTTTCTCAATATTCTCCTTTAATAATTCCTTGTACTCTTCTGACGTATTAAAATCATATATCGGTTCATATAAGCCATAATCATAATATTTAATTGTTGAATTATAAAGTGATATTTGTTTTTTTAAACCTTTGTATATTTCGAGTCCTTCTTCATACCTTTTTTTGAAAATATTAGATTTGTTTTTTACTTCTTCAATTTTTGACTCAATATCCTCAATTTGTTTCTTCTTTTCTTCTTCTCTAAACTTTATTTCATTTTCTATATCAATTATACCACCATATTTATTTTTTAGAGAACTAATTTCAGCTTCTAATTCTATTTCACGATTAAGGGAATTATTTAATTCTTCAGTAACCTTTTCTAATTTTTTTCTATTAAATATGTCCATAATATACTTGATTTAAAACTAATTAGTTTTGAACACTGCAAACTTACAATTATAAATGGAATAAAAAAATAAATTGTCAAAAAACATTAAAATAGAATATTCTTATAATTATTCTTTGTAAGTTAGCTACAATATTTTTAAAACTATGTTTAGACAAGTTTTGTGTATTTAAGGAAAAAGATATTTGGCAAATGAATATTTGTTTTTTTTCTGTTGTATTATCTGTTGTGCTATCTATTTGTTATAGCTTTTGGTTGTCTATTGTGATTAAAGTAAATAGCATCGATTTATGTTGTCCTATGCAGCTCTTTTAATTGTCTTTTTTTTTATTTTTTTCTTCTTCTTTGTTTACTTTACTTTCCTTTACTTGCAATAAATTTTCTTAGCATTTGCTATCCGTTTGCGATAAAATTTCATCGCATTGCTATCAGTTTGCGATATTTTTCAACATATGTTCAACATTTGTTGAGTTTTCTTTCAACATATGTTCAACATTTGTTTGTCTTTTGTTTGTCTTTTGTTTGTCTTTTGTTTGCCTTTTGTTTGCCCTTTGTTTGCCCTTTGTTTGCCCTTTGTTTGTCCCTTATTATTTTTTTCTCTTAGTATTTATCATAATTACAAATAGTTATCATAGTAAAAGTGTTTGCCCTTTTTTACTTTCTTTTTGTCACTGGATTGTCACTGGATTGTCACTGGATTGTCGGTGGATTGTCGGTGGATTGTCACTAATTATTTCATATCGCTTTTTACTTTGTTGATTTGTTTGTTAGTAATGTTATAACTATGTTATATGGTAGCTATAAGTATGTTATTAGTTTAGCTGTTTGTTCGTTATCATAAAACTATTATTAAGTTAGATAGTAAATGTTAACAATTATTGCTATAAAGGAGATTATTGTATGCATTAATTCGATTTATGTATGCATTAATTCAATTTAAGTATGTATTAATTCGATTTATGTAAACATTAATATCTTATTTGAAGAAGAAAATGCCATTAATACGGAATAAATAGGGGTTAATGAGGAAGAAATGGGGGTTAATACGGAAGAAATGAGTATTAATGCGGAAGAAATAATTCTGTAATGCCTTCTGTTTTTTATTATTATATTCTGTGATTATTCTTTTATTTAATAAATATTATGCTCTTTAATTATTAAAATCAAGGTGTTAATGTTTTTAGGAACAAAGGTGTGGAAAAATATCCAAAATTTTGACTTTTCTTTATTTAAACGTTTTGTAATTTCGCATTTATTAACAAAAAAAATTATAATGAACTTTAATTATTCAGTTTCACTTCAAGGTTACAAAGAAAAAATAACGGTTGAAGGCTTTCCAAAAGTTACTTACAAAAAGAAATCTACAAATGAGGATACCTACCTCGATGATATTTGTGAGGAAATTAAATCTGGTCATGTGTTTGCACATATTTACAAAGTTAATAATGACCAAAGATTTAATGCTTCTAAAAATATTACTAAACTCAATTTTCAATTTACTCATATTATTCCAATGGATTTAGACTCTGTGTCTATTACAATGGATGAAATAATCGAGCTTCTAAAAAATCAACCTACCATTATATACACTACTTTTAGACATGAGGATAAAGTCAATAAAAGACGCTATCGTTTACTCTATGTTTTCAACAACCCTATAATTGGTGAGGAAGAGTATTTGAGGGTTTATGATGCTATAGAAAGCCAAATATATGAAGATTTAAAAGATAAAGAGGTGTTGAATGAAAAGAAATTAGATATAAATATGCGAAAATGTTCTCAAGTTTTCATTGGGAGTAAAAGTGATTGTGATTTAATCAACAACTATACAACTTACGACAAAAGAAAGTTTATTTCAATTAATGGTAGTAATAGAACAATGGTTGATAATGTAAAAATGGATGAGGTAAATAATAGTATTGAAATGACTATTGAGACTAATAAAGAAAATAAAACTATTACATCTAAAAAGACAAAAACAAAAACTAATAATAAATTAAATTCCACTAAGAATAGTAATAGTAATATATATAATACTCCTTTTTTATTATTCTTCTAAATGGAAAATTATGGAGGAAGAATACACAATAACTAATAATGAGTTTATTAAATTGTTTAAAAGCATGTATTCTCTCAATGTTAACTCTTCTGTTTCTCTATTACAAAAATTTAAAGATTATTACCCTATTTTTGATAGTGAAGAAATAGAGTATAATGAAAATGGATATACTTTATTAAATGAAAACTTTAAATCAATAATTAGAGTTTGGCAATATGATAAAATAAGTGGTAAAAATAATATAAAGAAAATTAAAGTTGGTAATAGAAAAAAATATCTATTTCATACTGCATTGAGATTTTTAGCTCTTAGAGAAATTAGTTTTGACCATTTAATTTACTTGCTATGTTTTGAAGCTTACAACTATTTAGAAAAGTGTAATGAATTTTCTCTCAAAGATGTTTTTGAAGTTGCTTTCGATGCTTATGGCACAAATTTAAAAGGAGAAAATCATATCTATTTTGCACCTAACAAGAAAAAACTAAAAGTTGATAAAAAATGGTGTTTCAAAAATGAGGTGAGTGCTAAATCACTTTCACGAAAGGCACAAAGATTAGAAACGGATAAAAAAATTGCTGCCTTTTATGATGAAAATTTATCTGTAAAAGAAAATTTAAAAATACTTCATTCTAATGGTGTCCAAATTTGTCAGGCTCGACTATATGAGTACAGAGATAGCCTTAAAAATCCTCAAACAAACATTATAGATGATTGCAAAAAAATTAATTCAAAACATAAACATAAGATAGAAAATAATGCTCAAACTGAAAAATACTTTGAAAATGAAAAGAACGAAGTTTTAAAAAGAGCTTGATGTTTCAATTAAACCCTTATTTCATCAAATTAAAGTAAAGAAAGAAAAAATTAAAGTAAAGAAAGAATTTATTAAAGTAAGGAGTTAGTAAATTAAAGTAAGGAGTTAGTAATTCAGTGAAGCAGTGATTTATAAGTCACCGATTCACCGAGTTACTGACTTTTTTGTTTTAGTAGTATTTCTCCATTAATAAATCTCCTAACATTTCAATCTCCTCCTCACTGTATCTTCTTTTAACCTTTTGTGTTAAGAGTCCATTTTCTTTTCTTAGTCGATAAAGTGTTGTTTGAGAGATTTTTAATTCTATTAAAACCTCTTTTAGAGTGAATTTTGGTAATTTACGTTCATTAATCATAATTGTTGCATTTATTTTATTAATAATCAGATATTCATATATGCAAATATACAAAATAATTTCCATATAATAATCATTTTTTGAGGTGTTGTGTTGAAAAAATAAATTCTTTTTAAGTTTTTTCAATTCAATGGAGTTTTAATGCAACTAAATAAAGTTAGTGATTTATATATCAAGTATTTGTATGATTTTTTTCGTATCTTTGTAATATAAAAAAACAGTAACTAAGTAACTCGATAACTCAGAGTCACAAAGTCACTAAAAAACAAATTATAAACTTTAAAACCTTTTCAGTGGTATAGGTAAACTGTTTGAGATTATGATAAAATACGTTAGAGTATTTGTTAAGATGAATGTTGGTGCTGTCCCAGGTATGAAGTACGTTTGTAGATTGTTCAGGTCTAACGATGTAGGTATTAACCAGTTGTGTCAAGAAATTACTGAAAGCACTACTTTGAGTTATCCGGATGTTTTGGCTTGTTTAAAAGCATTTGAGATTAACATTGCTAAGCACATACAAAATGGTAGTGCGATTAAGCTTGGAATATTAGGGGCATTCGTTCCTAAAATCAAAGCTACTGCAAAGGAAACTTTGGAAGAAGTTGATGCATCTACTATTAAATCTGCTACATGTAGATTCTACCCCAGTGTGGAATTTAAAAGAAATCTTGCAAAAGCAAGTTTCGTTGAGGCTAACCTTGACATTAAAGGTCTTCAATCTGGTGATGCTCCTGTTGTTGACCCTGAAACTCCAGTGAATCCGTAATCTTTTTATTTAGTGAAAAGCTAAAAGTTAAAAGTGAAAAGTTGGGCAGCTCTTAATTGGGTTGCCTTTCTTTTTTCTTTCTTCTTCTTCTTTCCTTACTTTTTCCTTGATAAAAAAGTAACAAAAAATCAAGACTGTTCACAAAACGCTAAAAATCGCAGTCTTGAACTAAAAGTTTATAAACTCGCTTCGCTCAAACATATAAACTTTCTTTACGTTCAAAACTCCAATTTTCTTCACGCTTATTTGTAAAAGGTCGCTTCCCCTTTAGGGGAATGAGGGGTGATATTAATGGTTAATTGTTAATGGTTAATTGAAAGTTGGGGCAAGCGGCAAGCCGATAAGAACAATATTTAACTTTTATATATTCATTTTAAATTTATTATTGTAAGTTTGCAGTGACCTTAATAATTCAATATTTTCCTAAATATAAAAAGTGTTAATATGAAAAAGTTATTTCTTTATCCTGTTTTGCTCTGCCTGACTTTATGTTTTAGTGGCTGTAATGATGCGGATTATTGCAATGAATGTGATGGACTATGTTGTTACAAAGAATTTTCTTCTCCTACTAAATTGAATGAGGATATTGAGTTGGATATGGATTCGGATGGAGAGGGTGATGTTTTGATTAGAAATTGTTCAGAAGTGGAGATTAAAGCTATGTCCTCCAATGTTGAAGTTTCAACTGGTATGAGGCCAGCATCTTTGCCTACACCGCCTTATTATGTTATTCGCGGAAATCAAATGTTGAATTATTTTTGGGATTGGAAAAGTAGTATAACTTTAAATCAAAATATTAGTGTTGGGGATTATATTGGAGTAAGGTTTAAGGGTATCGATTGCTACTATTATGGTTGGATTAAGCTTGGCTCTGTGCCAGCTTATTACAGTGGTTTATCGGTTAGTTCTGTCTATTTATATAAGGGGGTTAATGACCCAGTGTATGCAGGAGTAAGAAATCCAGATTGTAATTAAGAAAGGAGGCTTTTATGAATAAGAAATTAAATTTAATATTATCAATTTTTATTGTTGCAATAGTATTTATATTCTCTTCTTGCGATGATGATAGCTTTGAAGCGGCAACTTATGGCAATTCTCCAGAGAGTTTTGTTTATGCTGATTTATGCAGGGATAATCAAGGGGAATATTCAAGCTGTCTTTCTTTAAGCAATGGAAGACTGTATTTTCCAGTATCTCTTTCTCCACAAGAAACCTTAGATTCCACTTCCTATACTTATCAAAAAACAGGTCAGAGTACAGCAACCATTAAAACTTTCTTTATTATTACTGGCTCAAGTGGAACTTCAGGGTGTGTTTATAATGACGTTTATGAGCTTGTTTTTTCAACTGATACAAGTGGAGTTTACAATATGACAAGTAAGCGTATTTATTTTGATGAAGAAGATTCTGATACTAATTATTATCTAAAAGAATATCATGGAACATTCCTGTTCGAAGTATTTGAATAAAATTTGTTTAGGTTTTTTCTCTTTTCTGTCCACTAATTGCACGAATGAACACGAATTTTTTTTTATTCTTAATTACCCCTAACCCCTAAAGGGGAACAGAGAATTCGTCAGCCAAGTCCCCTTCAGGGGATTTAGGGGTGAATGTTGAGTTGTTTGCTTTAATCTTTACTTTTCACTTTTCTTACCAACTTTGTCTTGATACAAAGTTGCAAAAATCAAGACTGTTCACAAACAAGCTAAAAATTGAAGCCTTGAACTAAAAGTTTATAAACTCGCCTTCAGCTCAGACATATAAACTTTCTTAACGTTCAAAACTTCAATTTTCTTCACGCATATTTGTAAAAGGTCGGATTAGTTGTTAATGATTAAATAATCAAAATAAAACAAAGAAAGAAAAAATTAAAACGGCGTTTCAGTAAAATGAAACAAAGAAAGAATTTATTAAAACAAAGAGTTAGTAGAGCTCCCTTTACATTGGGTCGACGTCAATAATTATCCTTAGTTTGGAATGAGTAGAAAGGAACTTTTCTACAAGAATCTTGATTTCGGACTTTACTTGTGAAATGGAAATATCCTTTTCAACTTTTAACCAAAACTCCATTGAATAATTATTCTTAATTCTTGGAATTAATGGAAATTCGGGGCCAAGAATTCTTCCGCCAAAAATTTCTTTAAGATTAATTCCAAATTCTCCTGCAAATTTTTCAAGAGTAGTTTTTTCTTTGTGCAATAGACTGATTTTTATTAACCTGTAATAAGGAGGGTATTTAAAAACTTTTCTTTCCAGTATTTGACTCTCATACATTGATGTGTAGTTATGGTCAATAACATCTCTTATTGATTGGTTATAGGGATTGAAAGTCTGAATAATTACTTTTCCTCTGTGAAATTTTCTTCCAGCTCTTCCACTAACCTGAACCATTTGAGAGAATGCCCTTTCATATGAACGGAAATCAGGAAAATTAATAATTGAATCAGCATTAAGAATTCCTACAACACTAACATTGTCAAAGTCCAAACCCTTTGTAATCATTTGTGTTCCTACCAATATATCTATCTTATGATTCTGGAAATCATTAATTATTGTTTCATATGCATTTTTAGTTTTGGTAGTGTCCAAATCCATTCTTGCAATCTTTGCATCAGGAAAGAAAATGTTCAAGTCTTCTTCAATCTTTTCAGTTCCAAAACCAATCATTTTAATTTTATGACTTCCACATTCAGGACACTGTTCATCAATTGTTGTAGTATATCCGCAATAATGACATTTCAGTGATTCTGTTTGTTTGTGATAGGTTAGAGCAACATCACAAAACTTGCAACTTTTAATATAACCGCATGCTTCACATTGAAGGTATCTTGCAAAACCTCTTCTGTTTTGAAATAAAATAACCTGTTCCTTATTTTTTAATGCTTCTGTTATACTATCAATTAGTAGTTTTGAGAAATGGGAGTGCATTTCCTTATATTTTAAAGCTTCTTTAATATCAGCCACAAGTATTTCTGGCAAAAGAGTTCCTGAATATCGTTTTCTTAATTCTAATAATTCATACTTTCCTTCTTTTGAATTGAAATAGCTTTCCAAAGAAGGAGTAGCTGAGCCAAGAATTGTTTTTGCTCCATAGAAATGTGCCAGTACTATTGCTGTATCTCTTGCATTATATCGAGGTGAAGGGTCATACTGTTTGTATGATGAGTCATGTTCTTCGTCAATAATAACTAATCCTAATTCATTGAAAGGAAGAAATACACTTGAACGGGAACCAAGAATTATATCATAACGATTTTCTTTAATTGGATTTCTTACTTTGTTCCAGACTTCAACTCTTTCTTCCTTGGAAAACCTTGAATGAAAAACACCAATCCGATTTCCAAAGTATTTTTCCAAGCGACTTATTAAATGACTTGTTAAAGCTATTTCAGGCAAAAGGAGCAAAACCTGTTTACCTTCTTCAATAACTTTTTGAATTAGCTTAATATAAATTTCTGTTTTCCCGCTTCCAGTAACTCCATGAATAAGGCTTACAGGTTTTTCATCCCAGTTCTCAATAATTTGATTATAGGCAAAAGACTGTTCATTATTAAGAACTAAATTGTTTTCATTTAAAGCTAAACTTCGGTCGGTTAATCGGCTTTGAAGTTTTTTTTCAACAACGAAAATATTGTTTTTAATTAGTGATTGCAAAGAAGAAAGAGAAATATTTTTTAGCTTAGTCAACTCGCTTTTCTTTATTTCTGCATCTTTATGTTTTGCAATAGAAAGAAAAATTAATAGAGCTTCATATTGTTTTTTTAGTGCTTTCTTTGATTCTAAGTGTTCAAAAAGTTCTTTAAGTTTTTCTTCAGTTTGGTATTCTGAAGAAAGAGAAATATACTCTTCAATTTTTGGCCTGTACTTGCTTTTAAGCTCTTCATCTGTAAGAATAATATTTTTCTTAATCATAGAATTAAGAAGAGGAAGTATTTCTTTTATTGAGGTTTTCTCCCTTAGTTCATCTATTGAAACAACTTCTTTCTTGGTTACAAGCTCCAATATTATTGCTTCTTCTTCATCAAGATTTGAAATATCTCCATCAAAATCAGGATTGATAATTATGTTTGTTTCGCTTTTCAGTCTTAAAGAAGAAGGAAGTGCTGCTGTCATTACATCTCCCAAATAGCACATATAGTAATTGGAAACCCATTGCCAAAAATTAAGACTTAAATCACTAACTATAGGTTCCTTGTCTAAAATAGAAAGAATATATTTTACACTGCTTACTTTTGGAGCATTTTGATGAATGGATTGAATAATTCCAGAATAAATCTTTTTCTTTCCAAGCTCAACGGCAACCCTTTGTCCTTTTTTTATTATATCATTCCATTCAAATGGAACCCTGTATGTGTATGTAGAGGGTAGGGGAAGAGGCAAAATTACTTCTGCAAAAAGAGTTATTCTTTCTGACATTTTCTATCTTGCTATGAATACAAAAACAACTCTATCTTTGTTTTTAAGAAAAAGTGTGTCTACATTAATAGAATAGTTTGTAACTTTATTAAGATTATTAAGGAAGTTATTCTCAAAGCTCATATCTTTGTCAGGACAAGCCATTTTTGTTGAACCAATATCCATTAACTTCAAATTTTCCTTTTTAACTTCAAATTTTCCAAAATATCTATTACAACCACTAAATCCAGCAAAATGAGAATTGTCTTTACTAAATAGAATAGAAATATTATTGTCTGTTGCAGTTAATTTTGGTTTAATTGCTCCAACTCTTATTAATTGCCATTCAGTTTGAAAAAAATCTATTGATTGATTAGTTTCTCCATTTTTAGATGGAGAAACTATATTATTTGATTTATCCTTATTTAAAATACTACAACTTGTTGTTGTAGCAAGAATTAAAAATATGGATAAGTAAAGAAGATTTTTCATTAGATTGATTTTATGTTTTGAAAATAATCATCAATAAGTTCTCCTGCTGCAACGTAAGCACTTATCTTGTTGTCAAGAATATCTTGCTGAACTTTTGCTAGCTTTTCTTTAACTTTTAGATTTGTGTAGAAATTTTCTTTTAGATGTGAGTCTATGGTTTCGGAAAGTATTTTGAGGTTTTGTTGATTTCGTTTTGCATAAAAATAACCATTCGCTTTTGTATGGATAACGTAATTGCTAACGGTTTCCCAAATAGTATCAATTCCTTCCTTGGAATAAGCTGAACAAGTAAAAACAGGTGGAGTCCATCCACTTTCTGCCATAGGGAATAAATGCAGCGCATTACGATATTGTCCTGCTGCTATCTCAGCTTTTTGTTTATTTTCTCCTTCTGCTTTATTTATTGAAATAGCATCTGCCATTTCCATAATTCCTCTTTTAATGCCTTGAAGTTCATCTCCTGCATTTGCTAATTGCAAAAGCAAAAAGAAATCAACCATTGAATGAGCAACTGTTTCTGATTGACCAACTCCAACAGTTTCAACAATAACAACATCAAATCCTGCTGCTTCACACAATATTATTATTTCTCTTGTTTTTCTTGCAACTCCACCCAAACTTCCTGCTGAAGGAGAAGGACGAATAAAAGCATTTGGGTCAGTAGAAAGTTCTTCCATTCTTGTTTTGTCTCCCAAAATGGAACCCTTACTTCTTTGGCTGCTTGGGTCAATTGCCAAAACAGCAACCTTATGGCCACTATTAGTAAGTTGCTTTCCCAAAACATCAATTGTAGTACTTTTCCCAACTCCAGGAACTCCAGTAATTCCTAAACGGATGCTTTTACCTGCATAAGGCAAACATCTTTCTATAATTTGCTGTGCTTTTTCTTGATGTTCAAAAAGTGAACTTTCAACCAAAGTAATTGCTTTTGAAAGAATAGTTCTGTCTTTATTTAAAATCCCTTGAACGTAATCTTCAATTGAAAGATTCTTTTTCTTGTTGTATTTTTTTAGAAATTCCTTATTAACTTGATTTGGTTGTTCAATACCATCCAAAACTTTTAATGCTGAGTTCTTTTCTTTCATTTTTTCTATTCTCTATGGAAAGTAGTAGCATTTGCTTGTGCAGTTGGAGTAATAACTAAATCATTTATACAAATATGTGAAGGAAGAGTTGCACAATATATAATTGTTTGAGCAATATCTTCTCCGGTTAATGGAGTATATCCTTGATAAGTTGCATCTGCTTTAGTTTTATCTCCCTTAAATCTAACCATAGAAAACTCTGTTTCAACTGCTCCTGGGCAAATGTTTGTAACTTTTATATTAAAAGGATTACAATCAATCCTCATACCTTGAGAAATTGAGTTAACTGCAGCTTTGCTTGCACAATAAACAGCTCCGTCTTTATATACTTCCTTTCCAGCAATGGAACAAATATTTATAATATGTCCTTGTTTTCTCTCTTTCATCCAAGGAATAATAACTCTTGAAACATATAATAAACCCTTAACGTTTGTATCTATCATTTGATCCCAATCTTTATAATCTCCATCAAATATTGGTTCTTTACCTGCTGCAAGTCCTGCGTTGTTTAATAAAATATCTATTTCTTTCCATTCTGAAGGAAGAGAGTTAAGACTATCTTCAACACTTGTTCTTTCTCTAACATCGAAGTTTAGAGAAAGAACTTTTATGTTATAATTCTCCTTAAGTTCTTTCTCTATATTTTCTAATCTTTCTTTACGACGACCTGTGATAATTAAGTTATATCCTAATTTTGCAAATTCAATTGCAGAGTAATATCCTATTCCAGATGTTGCTCCAGTTATACATGCTATTTTGCCCATTTGTCCTAATCTAAAATTGCTTTAATTCCTGGTAGTGATTTTCCTTCTAAGTATTCTAACATTGCGCCTCCACCTGTTGATATGTAAGAAACGTCTTTTGCAAATCCAGATTGATTAATTGCTGCAACAGAATCTCCTCCTCCAACAGCAGAAAATGCTCCTTGTTTGGTTGCTTTTGCAATAGTTTCAGCAATAGCAAATGTTCCTTTAGCAAAAGAAGGCATTTCAAAAACACCCATTGGACCATTCCAAAGAATAGTTTTTGATTCTAATATTATATTTTTGAATAATTCAATTGATTTTCCCCCAATATCCATTCCCATAAATCCATCAGGAATTGATTGGTCTTGTGTGTTGCTTTTGTTTGCTTCATTATCAAACTTGTCAGCAATAATATGATCAATTGGAAGAATTAATTTTGTGTTTAGTTTCTTCATCTCTTCAATCAATTCTTTTGCAATATCAAGTTTGTCATCTTCGCAAATTGAAGTTCCAATATTTATTCCCATAGCTTTTAAGAAAGTATAGGTCATTCCTCCTCCAATAATTATATTGTCAACAATTGGAGCAAGATTTTTTAATATTTCTATTTTAGAACTAACTTTTGAACCTCCAACAATTGCAGTGAATGGCTTGCTTGGGTTATTCATAAGTTTTTGAAGATTTCTAACTTCATTTTCCATTAAGAAACCAAAGTATTTGTCGTTAGGGAAAAAACGTGCAATGGTTGCAGTTGAAGCATGTTCACGATGAGCAGCTCCAAAGGCATCATTAACATATGCATCTCCTAATTTTGCTAACTTTTCTGCAAAAGCAACATCACCCTTTGTTTCTTCTGGATAGAAACGTATGTTTTCCAATAACATTACATCGCCATCTTCTAAGTTTGAGCTAAGTCCTGCGACCTTATCAACAAGAACTTCTTGTGTGAACATTACTTTTTTATTTAGCATTTCTGAAAGATGTTTTGCAACAGGATTTAATGAAAATTCTGCTTCAAATCCTCCTTTTTTAGGTCTTCCAAAATGAGCCATAATTATTACAGCTGCACCATCATTAAGTAATTTATTTATTGTTGGCATTGACTCACGCATACGTGTATCGTCAGTAATATTCTTTCTTTCGTCTAATGGGACATTAAAGTCAACTCTTACTAATACTTTCTTTCCCTTAAAGTTTACATCTTTTATTGATTTCATAGCAATATATGTATTAATTTCGTTTTTGTATCTTGATTATATTTTATTTTGTCGGTTTAATGTTTTCTTTAATTAATTTGCAATTCTTTATATAGATTCTTATAGCGATGGAGTTATTTCAGGATAGTTTTGCTAAAAAACTTATGAAAGTACAAAGATATAAAATATATGATAACCAAAAAAAACTTAAGTGGAAAAAATGCAATAATCCATATTTTTAGGTTCATCGTTTTGTATTTCACCAAAATTTACTACCTTTGCATAGCATTTTTTTATAGAAAGGAGGATATAGCATGATTGAAACAATAAATTTTGAAAACGTTAAGTGGTTGCATATCCTTAACCCGAGCGAAGATGACTTTGATTTCCTTTTAAAAGAATACGAATTTCACCCTTTAGATATTGAGGACTGTCGTTCTGTTAATCAACGTCCAAAAATTGACGAATACGACGATTACTATTTCCTTATTCTTCATTTTCCTTTTTTTGACAAAGCAAATAAGTTTGTTAGAGTAAAAGAAGTTAAGATATTCTGGGGTAAAGACTATATTGTAACAATTGGTCGCTCTCATTGGGTTGTTAAAAACTTATTTAAAGACCTTCAAAAGAAACATGAGTTGGGAAGTGACGACTTGTCTGAAATTGTTGAAAGTTCCGATACTTTGCTTTATAATATTTTAGATAGGCTTATGGTTGAAACCTATACTCTAATTCTAAGAATTGGAACAGAGGTAGACGGAATTAACTACGATATATTCTCCAAGAAATCCGAAAAAGTTATTGAACAATTATCTATAACAAGAAAAAATATTATATCTCTAAATACAACTTTTAAACCTCAGGTTAGAGTATTCCATAAGTTTGAATCAGGAGGAATTAAGGGGTATGAAGAAGATATGGAAGATTATTGGGGAAATATTTTAGACCAATATCAAAAGATGTTTGACTTGGTTGAAGATTATGGAGAGTTGATTGAAGGACTTTCTCACACTTTTGATTCCTTACAGACCAACAAAACAAATGAAATAATGAGAATCCTCACTTTTATTTCAACCATAATGCTCCCATTGTCGGTTATCTCTGGAATTTATGGGATGAATGTAGCACTTCCATTTATGCATAATGGCTGGGTGTTTGGTGGAATAATTGGCCTAATGGTTGTTGTTGTTGTTGGGTTTATATTCTATTTCAAGAGAAAACGCTGGTTGTAATTTCAGATTAAATAACAAAGTATTTTATCCAATAAATTAATTGTTTAAATCAAAATATTTTTGTATATTTGCAAAATATAGAGACTATTTATTGTTAAAAATCTCTTCTCATAAATAGAAAATCAAAATATTTATTAAAATAAAAGATGTACATCTTTCGATATGAAAGATGCACATCTTTTTGTTGTAAAGATGCGCATCTTTGCACTAAAAAGTCCTTATATAAAAAGTTTTATATAAGGACTTTTTGAAATTATACCTTGATTTAGTAGAATTATACCTTGATTAATTTCAGAAAAGTCTTGAAAAATATAATTAGTTCTTTATAATAGTATTTTTCTATACTTGTTTTAAGGTTATTTCTCTTTTTTGGTCTTGAATTTCTTTTATTGAGATAATAACATAATGTAAGGGCAATAAATTACTTACTTTTTCAGCCCATTCAATAAAACAATAGTTACCACTGTAAAGATATTCTTCAAATCCAATATCAAATGCTTCCTGCTCTTTGTTTATTCTGTAGAAATCGAAATGATAAATATCACCCGCTTTTTCAGAATAATATTGATTGACAATTGCAAAGGTTGGAGAGCAAACATTATCATTTGCACCTAAATTCTCACAAATGTATTTTGTTAGAGTGGTCTTGCCAGCTCCCATATCTCCTTCAAGAATGAATATCCTATCATCCTTGTGAGTTTCCATGATTTCTTGAGCAATTGATTTAAGTTCAGAAAGAGAGTTTGCTATAAAAGTAGATTGCATTTATCTGTTTTTAATTGTTATAAAAGGAATCATTATTTCTTCCATGGAAATGCCTCCATGTTGGAAAGTATTCATATAATATTGTACGTATTGGTTATAGTTGTTTGGATATGCAAAGAAGTCATTGGAACGACAGAATATGTAAGGAGAGGTTATGGCAAGTTTTGGAAGGAATATTTGAGTACAATCTTTCACTTCAAGTACTTCTTTAGGGTTATAGTCGAGTAGTCTTCCAACTTTGTAACGCAAGTTTGTCGAAACAGTTTTGTCTCCTTTCACTTTCACAGGTCTGTCAACTCTAACTGAACCATGATCTGTAGTGATGATGATATTCACTTTTTTATCGCTCAAATACTTCAAAACATCCATAAGAGCAGAATGACTAAACCATGTTTGAGTAACAGAACGATAGGCTTTTTCATCCTCTGCAAGTTCTCTCACCAAATCATTTTCTGTTCTGGCATGAGATAACATATCAATGAAATTATAAACAATAACATTCAAATCATTATTGAGCATGTTTGGAAGAATATCCATCATCCTTTTACCATACTGAACATTCAATACTTTATGATAAGTTGTTTTGAGGTTGAATCCAAAACGTTTGAGATTTTCCTGTAATAGCTCGTGCTCGTTTTGATTTTTGTTTCCTTCCTTATCTTCATTTACCCATAGAGAAGGATATTTCTTTTCAATCTCTGCTGGCATAAGTCCTGCAAACATTGAATTTCTTGCATACTGAGTTGTTGTAGGAATAATACTGAAATAAATATCTTCATTATCTACCCTGTAATATTCTTCAACCATTGTTTGAATAGCTTTCCATTGATCGAAACGGAAGTTATCAATAACAATTAAAAATGTTGGAGTCTTATCTTCTTTAAGTAGTGGGAATAATTTTTCTTTCAAAACAGTATGAGAAAGCAAAGGTTTGTCCTCTTGTTGGTTTTTTAACCAACTTTCGTAGTTCTTTTCGTAGTATCTGCAAAACAATGTGTTTGCTTCGTCTTTTTGTTGGCGAAGAATTTCAAATATGCTTTCATCTTGAGAAGTGGCAAGTTCCAATTCCCAAAAGATTAATTTCTTGTATATTTCAGTCCACTGTTTAGAGTCCAATCTGTCCATAAGACGCATGGATATTTCTCTAAACTGTTGTTGGTAATTTAGTGTTGAGGTTTCACTAACTAATTTTTTTGCTTCAAGATGTTTCTTTAAAGCAAGAAGAATTTGGTTTGGATTAACTGGTTTTATCAAGTAATCAGATATTTTAGAACCAATGGCTTGTTCCATTATATGCTCTTCCTCACTTTTTGTTATCATAATAATAGGAAGGGAAGGATACTTGTCTTTAATAAGCATTAGAGTGTCTAATCCTGATAGTCCAGGCATATTCTCATCTAAAAAAACTATATCAACGATTTTTTGTTCCAAGAGTTCTAATGCTTCTTGTCCATCAGTAGAAGGAATTACTTCGTAGCCTTTTGTTGCCAAGAAAAGCATATGAGGTTTTAAAAGGTCTATCTCATCGTCAACCCAAAGAATATTAATCATAGCAGTGATATTAAATTATTACAATATTTCTTCTAAACGAAAAATACTGAAAATATATTATTGTAATAAGAATAAAAGGAGGCTGAATAATATTATAAATCGGTGCAGTTAAGATTATATTCTGTACTACTGCTGCTTAGTTCTGGAATATCATTTTGTGTAATACTACTGCAATTTCCGCCCCAATCATAGAATTGGCACCAGAGGTTGATTTTTCTTGATTTGCTGTGCAAACACAGTCATTTTGTGTGCAAGAAACTAATGAAATGCAGAAAACAACTGCTAATAAAAAGAATACTTTTTTCATAATTATTTATTGTTTTTGTTTTTTAAAAAGTCGACAATGAATTCTTCATCAATTGAAGTTAACTTATAAAGTTTAACAACTTTTCCATTTTCCAATAAAAAGATTACTGGCATTCGTCCATGTGTAGTATTAAGAAACGAAATTACATCAATAAAAGTATATTGTAGAGGTTTTGTGTTGGACTCATTATAAAATTGAGTTAAAGATTTTTCTTTACCTCCAAAAACCTGAATAAAATCATTTCTATCTAAATTATGTCTATCAATAATAATATCAATTTTCTTTGCAGCTCTCTTGCAATATTTACAGCTTGTGCTGTACCAGCAAATAACTTTTCTTCCTTCTTCAACATCTAAGGCTTTCAAATTGTTATAACCTTTAACTCTCTCAAATACTTCAGGTCTAATATCAACAGAATGATCATAGATTTTAGATTGAATAAAATCAGGAGGTTTTATTGTGAATGCTGTTCCAACAATAAGTATAGAAGAAATAATTATTATGAGTTTAGAATATTTAGTCTTCCACCATTTAGCCCAGTTTAATGTTAGAGATAAGGCAAGAAGGATAATATTTTTTATTATTGTTTCATTATCTGAAAGTTGGATTTTATCTCCAAAACAAAAGCAGTTTTCATCAGTAACATCGAATAATAAAGGCTTAATTAATAAATATAATGTAAAGCCGATTAAAGTTGAAAAGGTAAGTATTTTGGATAATTTTGGATATATACCCACAACAAGCATTATCCCAATTATAGCTTCAAGAGATATTAATAATCTTGATAAAAAAGTAGTTATTACCCAAGGGAATAATTTATGGTCAAAAAAGAATAAATCAACTGCTTCAATAGACCAATATTTTAAAACAGCAGAAAGGATAAAAACTAAGCCAATAATAATTCGGCATATTGTCCCAATCAATTTTTTATTTATTCTCATATTTATTTTAATTAATAATAAAAGGGAATACTACAGTATGTAATATTCCCTTTACTTGCGAAAAATTGTTATTATTTTTCAACACATTTAAGTTTGTTTCCTTCCATGATGTTTTCAGTCTTGTAAATTCCAGAGTAATCTGACCATGTAATATCAGCACAATCTCCGTCAAATTCTAAAACATCTAAATTGCCTCCTACTTCTGATGCTCTAAGAACAACTGTACCATCACCTTCGTTTACGATATCGCAAGCACAATCTTTAGTAGAATTACAAGCAGCAAAAGAAAAAGCTGCAGCAATTCCTAATACAAATAATACTTTTTTCATAGCTATAATTTTTATTTATTTTTTTTGTCTCTACTCTGTTTTGGATTTTCGAGTTTCTCCATTTAGTATTTGAAGCAAAAATAATAATAAATCTTGTAATACCAATTTTTTTTGAACTTTTTTCATGTAAGTATAGTCTAAAGTATTGATAATTAATTCTGCCTCGTTTGTGAAATTATAGAAATTTATCTTAAAGAAAACTAATTAATATAAGTAATATCTCAATTTTTTGAAGTAGAATCTATTTGTTTAGTCAAATATCCAATAGCATATTTCTATTTTTCTTGTAAATTCGTTATTCTATGAAAATTTATATTAAATATTTCTTCTTAGAATAATTATATTGTATTTTTGCAACTCATGAAAATTGAAAATTATATGGAAAAAGATAATGGAAGAAATAAAGAAAACGATATAATTGAAGATATTACAAGTGGAGAATATAAATATGGTTTTGTAACAGATATTGACACTGAGGTTATTGAAAAAGGTTTAAATGAAAATGTCATTAAACATATTTCAAAAATGAAGAATGAACCTGAGTGGTTGCTGGAATTTAGGTTAAATGCATATAGAAAATGGATTACTATGAAGATGCCTAAATGGGCACATTTAGAAATACCAGAAATTAATTATCAAGATATAATCTATTATGCAGCTCCTAAAACAAAACCTACCTCTGACAGTAAAGAAGTACATGAAGAATTATTAGATACATTTAATAGATTAGGGATTTCCTTAGATGACTCAGGAAATGTTGGTAATGTAGCTGTTGATGCAGTTATGGATAGCGTATCTGTTAAAACAACTTTCTCAGAAACTCTTTCAAAAGAAGGAATAATTTTCTGTTCTTTCACTGAAGCAGTTCAAAATCATCCTGATTTAGTAAAACAATATTTAGCTTCTGTAGTTCCTTATTCTGATAACTATTTTGCTGCACTTAATTCAGCAGTATTTAGTGATGGTTCTTTTTGTTATATTCCTAAAGGAGTTAAATGTCCAATTGAATTATCAACATATTTTAGAATAAACGCAGCAAATACTGGTCAATTTGAAAGAACATTGATTGTTGCTGATGAAGGCTCCTATGTTTCTTACATGGAAGGATGCACTGCTCCAAAAAGAGACGAGAATCAACTTCATGCAGCAATTGTAGAAATTGTTGTTATGAAAGATGCTGAAGTAAAATATTCAACTGTTCAGAATTGGTATCCTGGAGATAAAGATGGTAAAGGAGGAATTTATAATTTTGTTACCAAAAGAGGAATATGTAAAGGCAATAATGCAAAACTGTCTTGGACACAGGTTGAAACTGGTTCTGCAATAACATGGAAGTATCCAAGCTGTATTTTAAAAGGAGACAATTCTGTTGGAGAGTTCTATTCTGTTGCTGTAACAAATAATCATCAACAAGCAGATACAGGAACAAAAATGATTCACTTAGGTCAAAACACTAAAAGCACTATAATATCTAAAGGGATTTCTGCAGGAGATAGCCAAAACTCTTATCGAGGACTTGTTAAAGTTACTAAAGGAGCTACAAATACAAGAAACTATTCTCAATGCGACTCTTTGCTATTAGGTAGCAAATGCGGAGCTCATACATTTCCATATATTAAAATAGATAATCATAGTTCAATTGTGGAACATGAAGCAACTACTTCAAAAATATCAGAAGATCAACTCTTCTATTGCCGACAAAGAGGAATTTCTCAAGAAGGAGCAATTGGATTAATTGTAAATGGATATGCAAAAGAAGTATTAAATAAATTACCTATGGAATTTGCTGTTGAAGCTCAAAAATTATTAAGCATAAGTTTAGAAGGAAGCGTAGGATAATTATGGATGCTCACCCCAAGATTTTAATAATCCGCCTAAGTTCAATTGGCGACATTGTTCTTACAACACCAATTGTACGTTGTATAAAAACTCAAATACCTAATGTTCAAATTCACTATTTAACCAAGGCAAATAACGCAATCATACTTAATAATAATCCCTACATTGATAGAATAATTACTTTCAATGGTTCACTTTCCGAAACTATTAGACAACTTAAAAAAGGAAACTATACTTATGTAATTGATTTACATAAGCAGATAAGATCTTTAATTATTAGATTAAGATTGTTAAAACCAAGTAAAACTTTCAATTCTTTGAGGGTAAAGAAATGGTTATTGGTGAAATGGAAGTTAAATAAATTGCCAGAGAAACATATTGTTGATAGATATTTTGAGACAACAAAAGGATTGGGATTTAATATTGTTAATGATGGAAAAGGACTTGATTATTTCTTAGCTGATGAAGATTATATTTCTCCTGATGCCCTGCCTTTAAGTTTTCAAGATGGTTATATTGCTATTGTTGTTGGCAGTAAACATCAAACCAAACAGATTCCAACAGATAAACTTATTCAATTATGCCAAGGTATAAATAAATCAATTGTTCTTCTTGGAGATAAAAATGACAGAAAAAAAGCAATTGAAGTTGAAAATGCTGTTGGTGCAAGAGTTTTCAATGCTTGTGGAGCTTATAATTTGAGTCAGGCTTCTTCATTAATAGCAAACTCAATTGGCGTTATTACTCCAGATACAGGATTAATGCATATTGCAGCAGCACTAAATAAAAATACAATTAGTGTTTGGGGAAACACCGTACCTCAATTAGGGATGTATCCATACTTTCCTGAAGATTCAAAAGCTAAGGTTTATATTTTTGAAAAGAAAGATTTATCTTGTCGCCCTTGTTCAAAATTGGGTTATAAAGAATGTCCAAAAAAACATTTTGATTGTATGCGAAGTTTAGACTTTGAAAAGATTATTTCAATTGCAAATGATTGGGAGGTAATGAGGGATAAATGAAGGTTAAAAAGAAATTTATTTGATGAAAAAAGAAAGAAATAAAGAAGCATTAGAAAGTTTTGAACGACTTTTAGATATTATGGATGAACTAAGGGAGAAATGTCCTTGGGATAGAAAGCAAACTTTCGAAACTCTTAGACATCTAACCATTGAAGAGACTTATGAACTTGCAGATGCGATAATTGAAAACGATACTGACGAAATTAAAAAAGAAGTTGGAGATTTGCTTCTTCATATTGTTTTCTATGCTAAGATTGGTTCTGAAGAGAGTGCTTTTAATATAAAAGATGTTATTGACTCTCTTAATGAAAAACTTGTTCGTCGTCATCCTCACATATACGGAGATGAAAAGGTTGAAAACTCAGAACAAGTAAAGGAGAATTGGGAGCAAATTAAACTGAAGGAAGGTAGAAAATCAACTCTTTCAGGAGTTCCAAAAACTTTGCCTGCACTTGTTAAAGCATATAGGATTCAAGATAAGGCAAGAGGTGTAGGTTTTGACTGGGATAATAGACAGCAAGTATGGGAAAAGGTTGAAGAAGAAATTGAAGAACTGAAAGAAGAAGTAAGAAATAACAATAAAGAAAAAATGGAACAAGAGTTTGGTGATACACTTTTTGCTCTAATCAACTATGCTCGCTTTATTGATGTAAACCCAGAAACTGCTTTGGAAAGAACAAATAAAAAGTTTATTAATAGATTCCAGTTTATTGAAGAAAGAGCTATGCAACAAGGAAGAAGTCTTAAGGATATGACCTTGGAAGAAATGGATATATTTTGGAATGAAGCTAAAAAACAAGAATAATGATAAAGATTTTCGTATTTAATCACTATGAAGTTAACTGTACATTGGCATTTGACAATACAAAAGAATGTTGATGTTTGTTGTCAAAGTCAATCTGAAAGGCAAGAACTAATCAATTTTATTGAACAAAACAACCTAAAGGTTAAACATATTTTAATTACTCATGCTCACATTGACCATGTTTGTGATGCTTATTGGGCTACTCAAACATTCAATCAGCCTTTAAAACTACATAAAGATGGAGAAAGGTTTATTAGAATTGCCGATGCTCAAGCAGAGATGATGGGTTTTAATGTTGATGGAATAGAAAACATATCTCTTCAATACATAACAAAGGATGATATTATTGAATATGGTAATTCTCAATTGAAAGTATTTGAAACTCCTGGACATTGTGCAGGTAGTCTATGCTTTTATAACAAAGAAGAAAATTATATAGTAACTGGTGATGTACTATTCAGAGATTCTATTGGAAGAACTGACCTTCCAACAGGAGATTATGAAGCGCTTATGGCAAGTATTAAAAACAATCTATTTAATCTTCCTGAAAATACTAAATGTATTTGTGGTCATGGACCATTAACTGAGATTGGTTACGAGAAAGAAAATAATCCTTTTATTAATTAAAAAGTATAGCTTAAGATAAAGGCCATGTAGTTGTGGTATTGTGCATTTTGTTCCTTATAACTCATATAATAAATTTCTGAGGAACCACTTCTTATGCTCAATAATGAATAATTATAACTCCAAGTAAGGCTAAGTTTTTGGCTAAGATTGTAACTTACTCCAGCAAGTCCTAATATTCCAAATTTTCTAAAAGCTGGTGCATTATCAGGATCTTGAACAACTCCTGTAGGACGCTCTTCTTTAGAGGTTAAAAGGGCGGAAGGAGTAAGTCCAATGCGAAAGTTTAAACTTTCACTTACCTTGTAAATGTATATTAAGCTTAAATCTATGCTTGATGTTGTAACCTGAAGAAAATCAGGGTTAGTATTCTTTGGTGCACATCTGCTTCCTTTTGTTGAATAAACAAGTTCTCCTTGAATTCTTGAGGCAGGAGAAACATCTCTGTAAACAAACAATCCTCCAGCAAAACCAGCCTTATAGTAACCACTCATAAAATCTCCATCAACCTGAGATGCTATAACTCCAGAAAGAATACCAGCCTTAAATTCTTGAGCATTAAGAATGGGAAGAAAGCAAAAGAAAACAACAACTAAAAGAATCAGCTTTTTCATATCCTATGTTTTTATTTTAAATACCGATGCAAAGTAAATAATAATTATTCTAAACCACAAAGAAATCAATTATTTTTACTAATTCTTTTCATTGTTGTCGGGTAAAAACCAGGAACAAAACTTACCCGTTTTTCAGGTTGTGTTCAATTGCCAAGAAAATGATAGAAGAGAAGAAAAAGGAGCAAGAATAAGAAGTTTCAGTAAAATAAAACTTCGTTTCAGCAAATTAGAACTTCGTTTATGTAAAATAAATCCTTGTTTTGTTCTCTTAAAACAAAGTTTTAATGTGCTTATGGTATAGAGTGGAGAGATACTATGGTATATACCATAGGACAATTGGGGTATATACCGTAGGAGTGCTTTGGTGTATACCACAGATATTTCTATAAAAAAGGGGAAACTTTAGCTGTGGCTTATTTGCTTTTGCAAAGATACGAAAATTTTCTTGTTTTGTTAACCTTATTTTTCATTAAATTCATAAATACGAAGTTTTTCTTCTTTTTTAATCATTCTTATTATTTTAGTAGTTAATGTTTGATTGATTTTCAGCTTTTATAAGTCCAAATCTTCCTTGTTGGAAATATCTTAATAATTAATTCATACTATTAGCCTATTTTTTTAATTATTTCTTAGTTTTATTTTGTAACTTTGCCATCTATAATTTGATTGAAATTTAATGGATAAAGATACTACAGTTTCAAATATTACTACATCTAAAGGGGAAATAACTCAAAGGTTTATTTCTTTAGAAAAGATATTGGTAAGTAAGAACAAATATCTTCTAAAGGTTATCCCTAAACCTCTTTTAAGATGGTTTAAAAGGTTAATTTGCCTTGATAGGGTAAACGAAATAATATATAAATATCGTGACCAGAAGGGAGTTGATTTTGCAGATAGTGTTTTAAAAGAAATAGACATTAAGGTAAACGTTATTAATCCACACAACATACCAAAAGAGGGTAGAGCATTAGTTGTTAGCAATCACCCTCTTGGAGGAATTGATGGAATGGCTTTGATTTCTGAAGTAGGGAAATATCGTAGAGATATTTTATTCCCTGTAAATGATATCCTATGTCAATTGCCAGGATTGAAGAATGTTTTTATCCCTATAAACAAATATGGACGCAATTCTTCCAATCATGATGTTTTAAATTCTGCCTTTGCTTCTGATAATTGCATGATGTTTTTTCCTGCAGGAACTGAAAGTAAAAAGATAGATGGACGTATTCAAGACTTTAAGTGGAAGAAGAGTTTTTTGCGTAAAGCTCAAGAATATAAAAGAGATATTGTCCCTGTGTATGTAGATAGTGTAAATTCAAAAAGATTTTATCGTTTTTCTGCAGTAAGACGTTTCTTTAAAATAGAATTTGATTTGGAAATGATTCTTCTTCCTTCAGAAATGTTTAAAAAGCAAGGAGAAACCATTAATATAACTTTTGGAAAGCCTATTAGTCATGAAGTATTTGATAATAGATTTACTCCAATACAATGGGCAAGCAAGTTAAGAGAGCATGTTTATTGTTTGAAAGAAAACCCAAACAAAGAGTTTGAGTATTGATAAATAAAAAAGAAAGAAAATTATGGATACATCTTACGTTATACCACCTGTTGAAAAGAGCTTGATTAAAGCAGAGCTTAATAAAGACATATTTTTCCGTAAAACTAATAACGGTTCAAGAGAAATTTACATTACAACAGCTCATAATTCTCCAAATATTATGAGAGAGATTGGAAGATTGAGAGAATTAAGCTTTGGGGCTGAAGGAGGTGGTAGTGGAACGGAATGTGATATTGATGAATTTGATATTGCACCAGATCCACATTGCTACAAACAACTCTTTGTTTGGGATCCAGTGGATGAAGAAATTATTGGAGGATATAGATACATATTGGGCAAAGATATTTTTGTGGAGTCAAATGGAGATCTTTTAAGTGCAACGGCTGGTCTTTTCTATTTCACTGACTTTTTCAGGGAAAATTACTTAAATCATACTCTTGAACTTGGACGTTCATTTGTTAGTCCTGAATATCAACCTACTTTCAATCTTCGTAAAGGAATGTTCTCTTTGGATAATCTTTGGGATGGATTGGGAGCACTTGCAAAAACTCATCCAGAGTTTAAGTATTTCTTTGGGAAAATAACCATGTATCCATCTATGGATATAAAAGCAAGAGATTATATTCTTTACTTCTTCAAAAAACACTTCCCTGACAATGAAGGAATGGTTTATCCAATTGAACCAGTTGAAATTGAAACAGACTACAATGAACTTGTAAGACTTTTTAGTGGATTAAGTTATAAAGAAGACTATCAAATATTAAGCAAGGCTGTTAAGGAAAGAGGAGAACATATTCCACCACTTTTCAATGCCTATATGAATCTTTCTTCAACCATGCGTTCATTTGGAACATCAGTTAATAAGCATTTTAGTAATGTTGAAGAAACAGGAATATTGGTAACTATTGCTGATATTTATCCAGAAAAACAAAAACGATATATGAATTTCTAAAGAGAAACAAAAAGAAAATATAATGCAGATTAAGAGTGCGGAGTTTGTTATAAGTAATTCTAATTACACAAAGTGTCCTGAACCCAATAAGGCAGAATTTGCTTTCATTGGCAGGAGCAACGTTGGTAAAAGTTCGCTTATTAATATGCTTGTAAATAAAAAGGATTTAGCAAAGACAAGTTCTAAGCCAGGGAAAACACAATTGATTAATCATTTTGAAATAAACAATGAATGGTTTTTGGTCGATTTGCCTGGTTATGGCTATGCAGTAACTTCAAAATCAAATAGAGCATCTTGGGGAAAGATGATTACAAACTATTTGACCAAAAGAGAGAATTTAATTTCGGTTTTTGTCTTGATTGATTCAAGAATATCTCCTCAGAAAATAGATTTGGAGTTTATTAATTTTTTGGGAGAAAATGAAATTCCATTCTCTATGGTTTTTACAAAAACAGACAAACAAGGAGTTATTGCTACAAGCAAGAATGTTGAATTGTTTATGAAAGCCTTACAGAAAGATTGGGTTGAACTACCAAAATACTTTCTTTCATCATCAATAAGTAAATTGGGCAGAGATGAAATACTTAGCGAGATAGAACAATTAATACCATATTTTGAACAAATAAATTAAAATAAGAGTATGAAAAGAGTAATGGTTTTAACTGGTGGTGGTGATTGTCCTGGATTGAATGCTGTAATTAGAGCAATTGTAAAAAGGGCATCGCAAGAAAAAGATTGGGAAGTTATTGGATCTATTGACTCTTTTAATGGTGTTTTAAAAGAACCAACAGAGATTGTTGTTTTGGATAATGATAGTGTTTCTGGCATATTAGTGAAAGGAGGCACAATATTGGGAACAACAAATAAAGGTGGTCCTTTTGCTTGGCCAATAAAAAATAATGATGGTTCTTATGATTTTGTTGATTGCTCTGATGAAATGATTAGGAAATTGAAAATTATGGGAGTTGATGCTGTAATTAATATTGGAGGAGACGGCTCTCAACGAATTTCGAAAGCTCTTTATGAAAAAGGTCTTAACATAATTGGAGTTCCAAAAACTATTGATAATGATCTTTCAGCAACAGATTTTACTTTTGGTTTTCAAACAGCTGTTCAAACCGTAACAGAAGCAATTGATAAGCTTGTAACAACTGCTTCAAGTCATAATAGAGTATTTATTATGGAAGTTATGGGAAGAGATGCTGGTTGGATTGCTCTTTATGGAGCAGTTGCTGCTGGAGCTGATGTTTGTATTATTCCTGAAATGCCATATAAGATTGAAAAAATTAAAGAAAAGATTGATTCAAGATATAAGAAAGGAAAAGGCTTTTGCATAATAGTTGTTGCAGAAGGTGCTTATTCTGTAGATAGAAAAAAACAAAAAGAATCTTCCTCTGAAATTGGAAGCAATAATGCTAAACTTGGAGGGATTGGTAATGTTTTGATGAAAGAACTTATTGAAGCTGGAGTTCAACACGACATTAGACTTACTGTTTTAGGTCATATTCAAAGAGGTGGAACACCTATTGCTTATGATAGAATTTTAGCTTCGGAGTTTGGAGTTAAAGCTTTTGAACTTGTTATGGAAGGAAAGTTTGGAGAAATGGTTGCTTATCGTCATCCAGAAATTATTAGTGTGAGTTTTGATAAAGCAATTAGTAAGCCTCATCTTGTTGAGCCTAAGTCTCGTTTGGTTCAAACAGCAATGGGTTTGGGTATTGAATTTGGAAATTAATTTAAAGAAAAATAAAAATGAAGAAGATTAAGAGTGCGTTGATATCTGTTTTTTATAAAGATGGATTAGATGATATTGTTAAAAAGTTAGACCAGCTTGGAGTCAAGATTTACTCAACTGGTGGAACATATAATTTTATTGAAAGTTTGGGTGTAAAGCCACAAACTGTTGAATCTCTTACTGGATATCCTTCAATTTTGGGAGGAAGAGTAAAAACTCTTCATCCTAAAGTAATGGGAGGTATTCTATGCAGAAGAGATAATAATGAGGATAGAAAACAGATTGAAGAATATGAAATTCCTGAAATTGATTTAGTGATAGTTGATTTATATCCTTTTGAGAAGACAGTAAATTCAAATGCTTCTGAAGAAGATATAATTGAGAAAATAGACATTGGAGGAATTAGTCTTATTCGTTCTGCTGCAAAAAACTTTAATGATGTTTTAATTGTTCCTTCTGTAGATTATTATTCTGAACTGATGGATATTCTTAATAGTGATAATGGAAACACTAATTTAGAAATTAGAAGAAGATTTGCAACTTATGCTTTTCAAGTTTCTTCCAACTATGACACTGCAATATTCAATTATTTTAATAAAGAAACAGATATTCCTGCTTTTAGACAAAGTTACAATAATCCAAAAATTCTTCGCTATGGAGAAAATCCTCATCAAAAAGGAATGTTTTATGGTGATTTGAATTCTTATTTTGAACAATTGCATGGTAAAGAAATTTCATATAATAATATTGGAGATATTGATGCCGCTTGCGATTTGATTGACGATTTTGAAGAAACTACATTTGCTATAATCAAACATAATAATGCTTGTGGACTATCAAGTAGAGATACATTAAAACAAGCCTATATTGATGCTTTATCTGCTGACCCAGTTTCTGCTTTTGGTGGAGTTTTAATTGCTAATAGACCAATTGATATGGAAACTGCTGAAGAAATGAACAAGTTGTTTATGGAGATTTGTATTGCTCCTGACTTTTCTCAAGAAGCATTAGAGTTATTGAAATCTAAAAAGAATAGAATTCTTCTTAAACGCAAAAACTCTTCTTCTCCAAAATATCAGTTCCGTTCTGCGTTAAATGGAGTTTTGGTTCAAGAAAAAGATAAAGTGGTTGAAAAAACCGAAGTTATGAATAGCATAACTAATACTTCTCTTACTTTAGAACAACAAAAGGATCTTTCTTTTGCAAATAAATTGGTTAAACATACTAAGTCTAACGCAATAGTTTTAGCAAAGAATCGTCAATTGTTAGCTTCTGGAACAGGACAAACTTCAAGAGTTGATGCTTTAAATCAAGCAATAGTAAAAGCTAAAAATTTTGGCTTTGATTTAAATGGAGGAGTTATGGCTTCTGATGCGTTTTTCCCTTTCCCTGATTGTGTTGAAATTGCTCATAAAGAAGGTATAGTTGCAGTAGTACATCCAGGAGGAAGTATTAATGATAATAAATCAATTGATTTCTGCAAGGAAAACAATATGGCAATGGTCCTTACTGGATTTCGTCATTTCAAACATTAATCAAAAACAAGAGAAAATTACCTAATAAAGCATAATAATAAATAATAATGTAACCGTTTACTATGGTTTTCGTAATAAACGCAAATATTAATTAAAAGAAAAATATAGGAAAAAGATAAATATGAGTTTATTTTCATTTTTAACAAGAGAAGTTGCGATAGACTTAGGAACAGCCAATTCAATTATTATATTTAATGATAAAGTTGTTGTTGACGAGCCTTCAATAGTTGCTAAGGACAGACGTACAAACAAGATTATTGCCATTGGAAAGAAGGCTATGCAGATGCATGGAAGAACACATCAAAACATTGAAACAATTAGACCTTTGAGAGATGGTGTTATTGCAGACTTTGAAACTGCAAACCAATTGATAAGAGAATTGATTAAGATGATTAATGTTAGAAAATCTCTTATTCCACCTTCATTAAAGATGGTTATTTGTATTCCTTCTGGGATAACAAATGTTGAAGAAAGAGCAGTTAGAGACTCTGCTGAGCAAGCAGGAGCAAAGGAAGTTAAGTTAATACACGAACCAATGGCTGCTGCAATTGGAATAGGAATTGATGTTTTGGAACCTGTTGGAAATATGATTGTAGATATTGGTGGTGGTACTTCTGAAATTGCTGTTATAGCTCTTGGTGGAATTGTATGTAATAAATCAATACGCATTGCAGGTGATGAGTTCAATCAAGATATAATTGAATATATGCGTAAACAGCATAATATTAATATTGGAGAAAGAATGGCAGAACAAATAAAGATAAGTGTTGGAGCAGCCATCCCTGATTTAGATGTTCCACCAGAAGATTTTGCTGTTCAAGGAAGAGATGTACTTACTGGAATTCCTAAAGAGATATTGGTTAATTATAAAGAAATTGCTCA